>PJUK01000025.1_pt1 | contig 258944 bp, 223 predicted proteins | sample 1512211 | NCBI WGS metagenome assembly PJUK01 (sample SAMN08177668, study PRJNA422409) | Feces metagenome, whole genome shotgun sequencing project. | reverse complement strand
TCACCCCTCCGGGGCCGCACTAAAGTGCGTTAGCCGCAAGCGGCTTCTGACCGGGCTGGCGTTCCAGCTTGATTTCAACGCTGCATGGCCGACGCGCAGCAGACTTTGAACACGCTCTAAGGCAGGCCAGCTGGCGGTGCGCGCGAGCCCCCCCTACGGTAGCCATCCTTGAATGGCAGGCAAAAAAAGGGATGGCCGAGGCCATCCCTGAGGGTTGAGGCTGGTGAAGGCCTCCTATGAAAGGGTTTTCAGCTGCGCGGGCGGGCTTGCGCCTGGCTCGCACCGCTGTAGAAACCGCCCAGACCCGGCCAGAAGCGACGCGGCGGGTGCAGGGTACGGAACAGGAACCTGACGCTGGGAGCTGTGGACGGTTGCATGGTCGTTCTCCTTACTGCTGCAGGGGTACGAGGCGCGGCGCAATCATGTTCTCGGGGCGCAGGATGTCCGCCAGGGTGGCGTCGTCCAGCAGCTTCTCCTCACGCACCAGCTCCAGTACACCGCGGCCGCTTTCCAGTGCGGTCTTGGCGATGCGCGTGGCGTTTTCGTAGCCGATGTAGGGGTTGAGCGCGGTGATCAGGCCAATGGAGTTTTCCATCAGCTCGCGGCAGCGCGCTTCGTTGGCGGTGATGCCGTCGATGCACAGCTCGCGCAGCATGTCCATGGCGCGGGTCAGCAGACGGATCGAGTCGAAGATCTTGTAGGCGATCAGCGGCTCCATCACGTTCAGCTGCAGCTGGCCACCTTCAGCGGCGAGGGTCAGCGCCAGGTCGTTGCCGATCACTTCGAAGGCGACCATGTTCACTGCCTCCGGGATCACCGGGTTGACCTTGCCCGGCATGATCGAGCTGCCCGGCTGACGCGGCGGCAGGTTGATCTCGTTGATGCCGGTGCGCGGGCCGCTGGACAGCAGGCGCAGGTCGTTACAGATCTTCGACAGCTTCACCGCGGTGCGCTTGAGCATGCCGGAGAACAGCACGAAGGCGCCCATGTCGCTGGTGGCCTCGATCAGGTCGGCCGCCGGCTTGACCGGATGACCGCTGATCACGCCCAGGCGCTTGACCGCCAGGGCCTGGTATTTCGGGTCGGCGTTGATGCCGGTGCCGATGGCGGTGCCGCCCAGGTTCACTTCGGTGAGCAGCGCCGGGGCGAGCATCTTCAGGTGCTGCAGGTCTTCGCCCAGGGTGGTGGCGAAGGCGTGGAATTCCTGGCCGAGGGTCATCGGCACGGCATCCTGCAGCTGGGTGCGGCCCATCTTCAGCACGTGGCCGAACTCCAGGCCCTTGGCGGCCAGCGACTGGATCAGCTTGTCCAGGGCATTGAGCAGGCTGTCGTGGCCCAGCAGCAGACCAAGGCGGATGGCGGTCGGGTAGGCGTCGTTGGTCGACTGCGCCATGTTCACGTCGTTGTTCGGGTGCAGGTACTGGTACTCGCCCTTCTCATGGCCCATGGCTTCGAGCGCGATGTTGGCGATGACTTCGTTCGCGTTCATGTTGGTCGAGGTGCCGGCGCCGCCCTGGATCATGTCGACCACGAACTGGTCGTGGAACTCGCCCTGGATGATGCGTGCACAGGCAGTGCTGATCGCCGTGTGCTTGGCGGCGCTGAGGTGACCCAGCTCGCGGTTGGCGTCGGCCGAGGCCTGTTTGACCATCGCCAGGCCGACCACCAGTTTCGGGTAGTGCGACAGCGGTACACCGGACAGACGGAAGTTCTGCACGGCACGCAGGGTCTGGATGCCGTAATAGGCATCGGCAGGGACTTCGAGGGTGCCAAGCAGGTCTTTTTCGACGCGGGATGATGCAGCAGCGGACATGATGGAGATGACTCTCGGGAAGAACGGCGAGTGCCGCGATGCCTATAGATTAAGGACTTCAGCGCAGCGGTGGCCAATGCTGTTGTATGCTGCCCTATGCACAATCGGCATAATGTGGATGTGACCGCACGAATGCACCAAACGTGTGCATTGCATCGAGCCGAGCGGAGGACACCCCGTGAACCTGGAAACCAAATGGCTGGAAGACTTCGTCACCCTGGCCGCCACCCGCAGCTTCTCCCAGGCGGCGCAGAAGCGCTTCGTCACCCAGCCCGCGTTCAGCCGGCGCATCCGCAGCCTCGAGGCGGCGCTGGGGCTGACCCTGGTCAATCGCGCGCGCACACCGGTGGAGCTGACCGAGTCCGGTCAGCTGTTCCTGCTCACCGCGCGCAGCATGGTCGAGCAACTGGGCGAGGTGGTGCGTCACCTGCATCACCTCGAAGGCCAACAGGGCGAGGCGCTGCAGATCGCCGCCGCCCACTCGCTGGTGTTCGGCTTCTTTCCCGAATGGATCGCCCGCCTGCGCCGCGACGGCCTGCCGCTGACCACCCGCCTGGTGGCGACCAACGTCGGCGAAGCAGTGCACTCGCTGCGCGAAGGCACTTGCGACCTGATCCTCGCCTACCACGACCAGGACGCCGCCGTGCAGCTGGCGCCGGACATGTTCCCGTCGCTGCACCTGGGCTACAGCGAGATGCTGCCGGTCTGCGCCGTGGACGAAAACGGCGCGCCGCTGTTCGACCTCGACTCTGGGCAGAGCGTGCCGCTGCTGGCGTACAGCGCCGGCACCTTTCTCGGCCGCTCGGTGAACCTGCTGCTGCGCCAGCGCGCCCTGCGCTCGACCACCGTGCACGAAACCGCCATGGCCGACAGCCTCAAGGCCATGGCCCTGCAAGGCCTGGGCGTGGCCTGGGTACCGCGCCTGTCGATGAGCCCCGAGCTGGCCCGTGGCGAGCTGGTGATATGCGGCAAGGAGCACTGGCATATCCCGCTGGAGATTCGCCTGTACCGCTGGGGCATGTCGCGCAAGGCGGCCGTGCGCCTGCTGTGGCGCAAGCTGGAGACGGGCGAGGTGGGCGGCTGAGTAACGCAGGGTAGGGGGGGCGCTAGGCGCACCGACATTCGCGCGGTGCGCACGGCGCACCCTACGGGCAAGGAATTCGCGGCTGAAGCCGCTCCTACAGAAGACCGCATAACCTGTAGGAGCGGCTTCAGCCGCGAGCTTTTTAGGGCAGCCTCACTTACCCGACTTGATCGACGTCCACGCCCGCGTACGCACACGCTCGATCTTCTGCGGCAGCGGCTGCACCACGTACAGCGACTTCTGTAGCTCCGGTGTCGGCGTCAGGTCGTGATCGTCGGCGATGTCCTTGCCCACCAGCTGCATGCCCGGCACGTTGGGGTTGGGGTAGCCGAGGAAATCGCTGATCGGCGCGATCACCTTGGGTTCGAGCAGGTGGTTGATGAAGGCATGCGCTTCGTCGACGTTCTGCGCGCTCTTGGGGATAGCCCAGGTGTCGAACCAAATCGGCGCGCCTTCTTTCGGCAGACGCCAGTTGATCTTCACGCCGTTGCCGGCTTCCTTGGCGCGGTTGGCGAACTGGTAGAAGCTGCCCGAATAGCCGATGGCCACGCAGATGTCACCGTTGGCGATATCGGTCATGTACTTGGCAGAGTGGAAGTAGGCCACGTAGGGACGCACTTTCAGCAGCAGCTCGGTGACCTTGTCATAGTCGGCCGGGTTGGCGCTATTGGGGTCGAGGCCCAGGTAGTGCAGGGCGATGGGGATGATCTCGGTGGGCGAGTCGAGCATGGCCACGCCGCAGGATTTCAGCTTCTCCATGTACTCGGGCTTGAACACCAGATCCCAGCTGTTGACCGGCGCATCGTCGCCGAGCGCGGCCTTGACCTTGTCCGGGTTGTAGCCGATCAGCACGGTGCCATACATGTAGGGCACGCCATACTGGTTGCCCGGGTCGTTCTTCTCCAGAAGACCAAGCAGCACAGGGTCGAGGTTCTTCCAGTTGGGGATCTTCGACTTGTCCAGCTTGGCGAACACGCCGGCCTTGATCTGGGTTTCGAGGAACTGGTTGGAGGGGATCACCAGGTCATAGCCGGAGTTGCCGGTGAGCAGCTTGGCTTCCAGCGCCTCGTTGGTCTCGAAGGTATCCCAGGTGATCTGGATGCCGGACTCCTTCTGGAAGTCCTTGGGTACCGACGGCAGGATATAGTCCGCCCAGTTGTAAACGCGCAGTTCCTTGGCCTGCACCGCGCCGCTAAGCAAGGTGGCGCCGCACAGGGCGGCGCCAAGCATCTGTTTGATGGCTTTCATCGTTTCTCACCCCTGAAGTGTCATTGCTCTTGTTTTGGCAGTTTCCTGATCAATGAAGAAGGCGCCTCTCAGGCGCCCTCGAACCCTTCCAGTACGTTGACCGCGTTGACGCCGATGGCCTCCACCGCGTAGCCGCCTTCCATGATGAACAGCGTCGGCAGGCCCAGCGCGGCGATGCGTCGGCCCATGGCCAGGTAGTCCGGGCTGTCGAGCTTGAACTGCGAGATCGGGTCTTCCATGTAGGTGTCCACGCCCAGCGACACCACCACAACCTCAGCGCCGTACTCGGCGATGCGCTGGCAGGCCTGCTCCAGCGCCGCGCTCCAGGTCTCCCAGGAACTGCCCATGGGCAACGGGTAATTGAAGTTGTAGCCCTCGCCGGCGCCCTCGCCCAGTTCATCGGCATAACCGAGGAAGAACGGAAACTCTTCGGCCGGGTCGCCATGGATCGAGGCGAACAGCACGTCGCTGCGCTGATAGAAGATGTCCTGGGTGCCGTTGCCGTGGTGGTAGTCGACATCGAGGATGGCGACTTTCTTGCTGCCCTGGTCGAGGAAGGCCTGGGCGGCGATGGCGGCGTTGTTCAGGTAGCAGTAACCGCCCATCACGTCACCGGCTGCATGGTGGCCTGGCGGACGGCACAGGGCGAAGGCGCTGTGGGCGCCGTTGGCGATCTCCTGCTGGGCACTGAGCGCCACCTGTGCGGCGCTGTAGGCGGCCTGCCAGGTGCCGGCGGTGATCGGCGCACCGCCGTCGAAGCTGTAGTAGCCGAGCTGGCCGTGCAGGTCATTGGGGATCATCCGGCGCAGGGTGCGCGCCGGCCAGGTGAACGGCAGCAGGTCGCCCTTGCCACCCTGTTCCTGCCAGCGCGCCCAGGCACTCTTGAAGAACTCCAGATAAGCCTTGCTGTGAATGCGCTCGATGGGCGCCAGGCCAAAGTCCTTGGGTGCGCGAACCTCGCCGAGCTGGCGATTGTTCACGCGGGCGAGGATATGGTCGGCGCGCTGCGGCTTCTCGAAGCAGGGCATCAGTTGCCCGTCGATCAGCTCGCATTTGCCGTGGTGCAGGTGGTGGTCGTCGCTGTAGTAGGTGAGCATGCAAAGCGCTCCAGGCTCGTTGTTGTGCCTGCATTGTTTGCCTGCTCGGCCAGCGTCGAGAACGCTGGCAACGGCCAAAAGGGGATCGAAATGGCCAAATTACGCTGCCACCCGGATGCTCGCCGGGAAGATGTAACGGGGTGTTAGCCTTAAGTTTTCGTTAAGCCAGCGCGCCGAAGGTGGCGACTCCGAACCCCATCAGGAGCCTCACCATGCATCGTCTACTGCTCGTTACCGCCCTGCTCGCCTGCGCCGCGCCGGCCTTCGCCAAGACCGAATGCACCACGGCCGACCGCTCCACCTGGCAAGACCCTGACCAGTTCCAGGCCAAACTGGTGGCCGATGGCTACAAGATCAACAAGTTCAAGGTCACCGAAGGCAACTGCTACGAGATCTACGGCTTCGACAAGGAAGGCCGCAAGGTCGAGATCTATCACGACCCGGTCAGCGGCAAGGCCGTGAAGACCGAGATCGACGACTGAGCGCAGCCCGGCGCTGGCCCTGGCGGCCGGCGCCTCGTGACGAGAGCCCCGCCATGCCCCTTTTAGCCCGCACCGCCTTGGGCGGTCTTCTGCTGCTCGGCGCCACGCCGCTGCTGGCCGACACCGATTGCGCCCGCCCCGATCGCAACGCCTGGATGCCCGAGTCGCAGTTCCGCGAGCAGATGAAGCGCCAGGGCGTGCAGATCACCAAGTTCCGCATCACCCCCGGCCACTGCTACGAGATCTACGGCTTCGACGCCGCCGGTCGCAAGCTGGAGGTCTACTACGACCCGGTCGACGCCCGCCCGGTAGAAGAAGTCGCCAGCTCGCACCTGGCCCATCCCAGCCATCCCTGAACCCGCGACCATGACCTCGACCTTCAAGACCTGCGCCCTGCTGCTGGGCGCGGCCACGGTGTTCGCCTGGGCCTGGCTCGGCGCCGCGCCCCATGCACTGGCACCCTTCGCCAGCCAGCCGACTGCGCCCGCGGCCAACGCGGCACCGGCCCTGGCCGCGCACTTTGCCTCCTCCGACCTGGAGGATTTCGTGCATTCCGCCTCCATCACCGGTCTGCCCGGCGGCGACCTGATGGCAGCCTGGTTCGCCGGCACTCGCGAAGGCGCTGCCGACGTGCAGATCCGCGCCGCGCGCTTCGATGCCGCCAGCGGCCAGTGGAGCGCCGAGCGCGTGCTGGCCAGCCGCGAGTCGACCCAGCGCGCGGTCGGCAAGCACATCCGCAAGCTGGGCAACCCGGTGATCAGCCTGGCGCCGGACAACCGCCTGTGGCTGTTCTACGTCTCGGTATCGCTCGGCGGCTGGGCCGGCAGCGCGGTCAACGCCATGGTTTCCGACGACCTCGGCGAAACCTGGTCGGCGCCACGCCAGCTGGTCACCAGCCCGTTCCTCAACATCAGCACCCTGGTACGCGCCGCACCGGTATTCCACACCGACAGCAGCATCGGCCTGCCGGTGTACCACGAGTTCCTCGGCAAGTTTCCCGAGTACCTGCACCTGAGCGCGAACGGCGAAGTGCTGGGCAAGTACCGCATCGGCAAGGGCCGCCACTCCCTGCAACCGACCGTGGTAGCACTGGACGAGCGCCGCGCCGTGGCTCTGCTGCGCTATGCCGGCGAAGCGCATCACCGTGTGCTGGCCAGCTACAGCGAAGACGCCGGGCGTAGCTGGAGCCGGCCAGAGCCGGTGGAGCCGAGCAACCCCAACTCGTCCCTGGCAGCGGTCGGCCGCCCCGACGGCAGCCTACTGGTGGCGATGAACGACCTGGAAGACGGACGCTTTCGCCTGACCCTCTATGCCACCGACGCCAACCTGGGCAACTGGCGCACCCTGGGCGAGCTGGACGAGACGCCCAACCCCTGGGGCGAGCCGATTCCGCGCGACGAATTCCCTGCCGTGGTCAGCGAGAAATACCGCGCCAGCGGCGGCAAGCCCGAGCAGCAGGCGCGCTTTCTCGAACAGGTAACGGCGCGCATGTGCAGCGCCGAAGGCTGCACCTTCGACTACGAGTACCCCTACTTCACCCGCGACCGCGAGGGTAACTACCACCTCGTCTATTCGTGGAACGACATGTTCATCAAGCACTTGGCCTTCAACGAGGCCTGGCTGTCGGAGCGCCGCCCGCATGACTGACTTCTGGCTGCCGCATCTGGCCTTTGCCCTGCTGGTTTTCCTGATCCTCACGCGTCTGACGCGCAATAAATCCCAACGCGGCATCCTGCTGGCGGGCTGCCTGCTGCTCAGCCTGGTGCCGGTGCAGGGCATCAGCCTGGCGCTGCAGTTGCGCACCTATATCGGCGACCTGTCAGTGGCCAGCCTGGTGTTGCTCGGCTGGGCGACCCTGAGCCGCTTCGGCCTGTCGCCTGCCAGCGCCCATGATCGCCTGGCCAGCCTCGCGCTGTTCGCCGGCCTGGCCGTGCTGCTCTATCCGGCAGCGCTGGGCCTGAGTTATGCCGACCCCTACCAACTGGGCTTCGAACCGCGGCCGATGCTAATGGTGCTGGGCCTGCTATGCGCGGTGCTGATCGTCCAGCGCAGCTGGCTCGGCGTCCTGGCGCTGGTACTGGCGACCCTGGCCTTCGCCCTGCGCCTGGGCGCATCGGAAAACTACTGGGACTACCTGATCGACCCCTACCTGGCCCTCTATAGCCTCGGCGCGCTGCTTCTGGCAGGCGGACGCTGGCTGCTGATTCGCACAAGGAACCTCGCATGAGCTGGCTGAAATCCCGCCGCCTGCATTACCTGGCGGGCCTCACGGCGCTGCTGTTCGCCATCTTCGCCAGCTTGCGCGGGCTTTTCCTGCTGGGCTTCTCCGCCGTCGACAGCATCGGCGAACCGGACGTACTGCGCACCCTCGGCATCGGTCTGCGCTTCGACCTGCGCCTGGCCCTGCTGCTGATGCTGCCGACAGGCATCCTGCTGGCCTTGCCCAAGCTGAGCCTGGCGCGTTTTCGCGCCGTACGCTGGCTGCTGCGCGGCTACCTGCTGCTGGCCGTGGCGGCGCTGGGCCTGCTGTATATCCTCGACTTCGGCCACTACGCCTACCTGGGCGTGCGCCTCAACGCCACGGTGCTGCGCTTTGCCGGCGATGCGCAGATTTCCGCCGGCATGCTCTGGCAGACCTACCCGGTGCTGTGGATAAGCCTCGCCTGGCTAGTGGGCGTGGCACTCTGGGCATGGGCACTGTTACGCCTGGAGCGCGCCACTCTGGATCGCCCCGCCAGCGGCGAGGTCGGTGTGCTACCGGCCCTTGGCGGCGCGGCGGTGGTGAGCGTGCTGGTGTTTTTCGGTCTGCTCGGCCGCGCCAGCGCGCTGAACCTGGAAAATCCGGTGCCGCTGCGCTGGAGCGATGCCTTCTACAGCGGCAACAGCCAGATCGGCGCGCTCGGCCTCAACCCGGCGCTGTTTCTCTTCGACACCCTCAAGCTCGAACCCGCCGCCTTCGACGAGGCGGCCACGCGCGAGCACTACGAGGTGGTGGCCGATTACTTGGGCATCAGCGAGCGTGATGCGCAGGGGCTGAATTTCTTCCGGCACCAACCGGTGCAGCCCCACCGCATCAAGGCCGAGCGCCAGCCCAACGTGGTCTTCGTCATGCTCGAATCCCTCGGCACCAGCGCCGTGGGCGCCTACGGCAACCCGCTGAACCCGACGCCGAACCTGGATCGTCTGGCCCAGCAAAGCTGGTTCTTCCGCCACTTCTACGTGCCGGTCACCGGCACCGCCAAGACGGTGTGGGCGAGCATCACCGGCATCCCCGATGTTTCGCGCCAGGAGACCGCCACGCGCAACCCGCTGATCGCCCGTCAGCGCACGCTGATCAACGCGCTCGACGGCTATGAGAAGTTCTACATGATCGGCGGCAACGCCGGCTGGGCCAATATCAATGCGCTGATCCGCCAGAGCATCGACGGCGTACAGCTCTACGAGGAACGCCACTGGCAGTCGCCACAGGTGGATGTGTGGGGCATCTCCGACCTGGATTTCTTCAAGGAAAGCACGCGCATCCTCGGCGCCCTGCCCAATGACAAGCCGTTCTTCGCCTACCTGCAGACCTCCGGCAACCACCGCCCCTTCACCATCCCCAAGGACAACGACGGTTTCGAGCCACTCGACCTACCCCTGGAGCAGGTGCAGCAGGCCGGCTCGCGCAGCATCGAGCAGTACAACGCCGTACGCCTGTTGGACTTCAACATCGGTCGCCTGATGGCGCTGGCCAAGGAGCAGGGCTTCTACGACGACACCATTTTCGTCTTCTTCGGCGACCACAACACCCGCATCAGCCAGATTCCGCACATGGCGCCGGCCTTCGAGCAACTGGGGCTGGAGAGCAACAACGTGCCGCTGCTGATCCACGCGCCGAAATGGCTGGCGCCGCGCGAGTTCGATGCAGCCGTGGGCCTGGCCGACCTGCTGCCGACCGTGGCCGGACTGGTGGGCGTGCCCTTCGACAACGGCGGCCTCGGTCGCGACCTGCAATTGCCAGCACCGGAAGGCGAGCGCGTGGTACCGCTGGTGCTGCAGGAAGGCACCTTCCCGGTGATCGGCGCAGTGACCCGTGATTTCCTCGTGCAGATGCAACACGACGGCAGCTCGCCGACCCTGCACGACCTGCGCTCACCAACGCCGCGCGAGAATGTGGCCGAGCAGCACCCGCAAGAGTTCCAGCGCCTGCTGGCGCTAAGCCGTGGCTTGCATGAAGCAGCGCGCTTGCAGATGTACCGCAACGTGCAGGTGGAGGAATGAGGATTCGGTGCGCACGGCGCACCCTACAAAGGCACGTGCCGACTCGTAGGGTGCGCCATGCGCACCGCCCAAAAGCGCTGCTCGATAACGATGCAAACGGCTGTACGAGCCGTTAGGTCTCAGGCGCGAAAGCGACTCGGCGGCACGCCGCTCCAGCGCTGGAAGGCATGGCGGAAGCTGGCGGTTTCGCTGAAGCCGAGCACTTCGGCGATGCGGTACACCGGCCATTGCTCGTCACTGAGCAACGCCTTGGCGCGCTCGAAGCGCAACTCGTCGAGCAGGCCCTGGTAGCTGGTGCCCAGTTCCTGCAGGTGACGACGCAGGGTACGCGGCGAGCAGTGCATCTGCTGCGCTAGGTTCTCCAGCCCCGGCGGCTCGGCCAACTGTGCGGCCAGCAACTGGCGCACCCGTTCCAGCCAGGCCTGGCGGCTGCTGAACTCAGCGTTCAGGCGACGGCAGCGCTCGACCATGTCGCTGTGGGTGACGCTGTCAGCCAGCGGCAGGCGGCGCTCCAGCAATGCGGCAGGAAAGGCGAAGGCATTACGTTGCGCCTCGAAGCGCAGCGGGCAGGGAAAACTCTTTGCATAGCGCTTCATATAGCGCGGCTGGGCATAGGTGAACTCGGCACCCTCAAGCGGCATCGGCTGGCGCAGCAGCTCGTCGCCGATCAGCTTCAGCGAAGCCAGGCACATCTCCACGTTGAACACTTCCAGCGCCTCGGCATCGCGGTAGCCGCTGGCGCAGATCCAGGCCAGTTCGCCTTCCACCTGCATATCGAGACGGAAATAGGTGCCGAGCAGCGCCGGGTACTGCAACAGCAGGCGCCAGGCGTCACCAAAGGTGGCAGCCGAGAGTGCGGCGTAACCCAACAGCCCATAGGAGGAAACATGCAGGCTGCGTCCCAACTCCAGCCCCATGTCGGCACGCAGGGCCAGGGCATTGGCACAGACTTGCAGCTCCTGCACCCGGGTGATGCGCGCGTCGGCATTGTCCAGATCAGCCGCACCAATACCGCTCCCGGCCAGCAATTGCGGGCGCAGCTCGGGCTGGTCGGCGAAGCGTTGCAGGATCAGGGAAACCACGTGCAGGGTGGTCAGCGAAGCGTGCAGCATGATGCGTTCCGTGTGCGCAGGTGGGCAAAGGAACGCAAGAAACATGCCGCGAGTGGCGGGCCGTGGCCCGCCACCGAGGCTCAGCGATTGCGCAGAATGGCGTTGATGAAATCGCCCTGGTTGGCTTCATCCGGATGGGTGGTGAACAGCAACTGACCGTCTTTCTCGTTCAGTTTCAGCCCATCGCCGAAGCGGCAGTCGACGCCCTTGAGAGTCTTGGCCTCGGCCTTGTAGCGATCCTCCTTGCCGCACAGGTAGGCCATCTGGTTGACCACCTCGCCGCAGTAGCTCGGCACGCTGAGACCGATCAGCTGTTCGTCGCTGATGGCGCTCCAGTCCACTTTGGTCGCCAGCGGGGCGCCACACGCCTTGCTGGCTTCGCCGTCCATCTCTTGCAGGCTGGCGCTGTAGTCCGCCACGCGCTTCTTGCGATCGAAGGCGGCGAGGCGTGCTTGCAGGCCGTCTTTCTCCTGCTTCTGATACACCGCCAGGAGGTCGCCTGACTTGAGGGCCGTGGTCTTCTGCTCGTTGTAGCTGAGCTCGAAGCCCTGAGTATTCGGCAGGTTGAGCTGGTAGCTCTCGCCACTCCAGGCGCGGCGCTTGTTCAGCAGGTTGTAGTCGCGGCCATCGAGGCGAATGCCGTAGTCGCGTTGTTCGTTGCCCAGCTCGCGGACATCGGTAAGAAATACCACCTCATCGAGCGGGTGATTGATGCCACGCACCTGCACCAGAGCCTGCTTGCCATCGGCGGATGGCGCCAGCGCCAGGCTGACGCCCTGACCGGCATCGAATACCTGCGGATGCTTGGCCAACTCCAGCGCAGCTACTTGCAGAGAAAACAGGGAGAGGGCGAATAGCGAAACGTACTGTTTCATGACGACACGTCCTTGTACGGATGAAGGGCGCGCAGTATAGACCGCAGCCTGAGCTGCGGTCTGTGAGGCGCTCTACACCACATGCTGTAGGAAAACAGCCAAGGCCAGCCGGCTGTTGAAAAACAGCGCGCTAGAACTGCAGCACCACCCGTCCCTCGATCTGTCCGCCGCGCATCTGGTCGAAGATGCCATTGATGTTGTCGAGCGTGTCGCTGTGCACCGTGGCCTTGACCAGGCCCTCGCCGGCAAAGTCCAACGCCTCCTGCAGATCGGCGCGCGTGCCGACGATGGAGCCGGTGATGCTGATGGCCTTGAGCACCACGTCGAAGATCGGCGTGGGGAAGTCGCCTGGCGGCAAACCGACCAGCGCCACCGTGCCATGCCGACGCGCCATGCCGATGGCCTGGCCGAAGGCAGTATTGGACACGGCGGTAACCAGTACGCCGTGAGCGCCGCCAATATCGCGTTGCACCACCTCAGCCGGATTCTCCTTGCGCGCGTTGATGGTCAGGCTGGCACCGAGCTTGCGCGCCAACTCCAGCTTGGCGTCGTCGACATCCACCGCGATCACGTGCAGGCCCATGGCCCGAGCGTATTGCACGGCGACATGGCCGAGGCCGCCGATGCCGGAAATCGCCACCCACTGGCCGGGGCGCGCCTTGGTCTCCTTGAGCCCCTTGTACACCGTCACGCCGGCGCAAAGGATCGGCGCAATTTCCAGGAAATCGACGTCCTTCGGCAGGATACCCACATAGTTGGGGTCGGCCAGCACATACTCGGCATAGCCACCGTTGATCGAGTAGCCGGTATTCTGCTGGCTCTCGCAGAGGGTTTCCCAGCCGGTCAGGCAGTGCTCGCAGCAACCGCAGGCGGTGTACAGCCAGGGCACGCCGACACGATCACCCTCCTTCACCCGGGTGACGCCACTGCCGACCGCCGCGACATAACCCACGCCTTCGTGGCCAGGAATGAACGGCAAGCTCGGTTTTACCGGCCAGTCGCCCTCGGCGGCGTGCAAGTCGGTGTGGCAGACGCCCGAGGCTTCGATCTTCACCAGGATCTGCCCAGGGCCAGGCAGCGGAGTCTTCACCTCCTCGATACGCAGGGGTTCGCCAAAGGCGTGGACGACTGCGGCTTTCATGGTCTGGTTCATACGCTGTTCCTCTTCCATGCGAGTGTTTGACCAGTGTGCGCGCGCAGCCCACACCGGCATTGCTCCAGAGCAAGGTTTAGGCGGTTTTCCCCCGCTGCCATACCTTGTATGACAAACGGTCGTCGCCACTGCCCGCCAGCAGTGGCTTTGCGTTATACTCCGCGGCCTTCGGCCGGCAGCACCCGGCCAACGAATCATGACAAGCCACGCTGGCCCGCCCGCGTGGCTTGTTGGTTTTTGACGCGCCGCGAGGCGCCCGAGAGAAGAGGCACGACGATGAGCGCACTGGTTGGCGTGATCATGGGCTCCAAGTCCGATTGGTCCACCCTTAGCCACACCGCCGAGATGCTGGACAAGCTGGGCATTCCCCACGAGGTCAAGGTGGTCTCTGCCCACCGCACCCCGGACCTGCTGTTCCAGTACGCCGAAGAGGCAGAAGCACGCGGCATTCAGGTGATCATCGCCGGTGCCGGCGGCGCCGCCCACCTGCCGGGCATGTGCGCCGCCAAGACCCACCTGCCGGTGCTCGGCGTGCCAGTGCAGTCGTCCATGCTCTCGGGCGTCGACTCGCTGCTGTCAATCGTGCAGATGCCGGCCGGTATCCCGGTCGCCACCCTGGCCATCGGCAAGGCCGGCGCAGTCAACGCCGCCCTGCTGGCCGCCAGCATCCTCGGTCACCAGCACCCGCAGTTCCACGCGGCGCTGAAGCAGTTCCGCCAGGAACAGACCGATACCGTGCTGAGCAACCCGGATCCGCGCGAGGCCTGAAGCCCATTCCATCAGGGGCTGCGACACGGCGCATTTGCACGCTGTGCGCTGCTCGGAATGCTCATTTACCGGCGTAAACTCCGCTTCCTGCGCTGCGGGCAACGTTCAACTGCTTGGTTCGCCACCTGCTGAAAAGGGGCTTTGTTATGAAAATCGGTGTAATCGGTGGCGGCCAGCTGGGCCGCATGATGGCGCTGGCGGGCACCCCGCTGGGCATGAACTTCGCCTTCCTCGATCCGGCGCCGGATGCCTGCGCACAGGCCCTAGGCGAGCACATCCGCGCCGACTACGGCGACCAGGATCACCTGCGCCAGCTGGCCGACGAAGTCGACCTGGTGACCTTCGAGTTCGAGAGTGTGCCGGCGGAAACCGTGGCCTTCCTCTCGCAGTTCGTGCCGGTCTACCCGAGCGCGGAAGCGCTGCGCATCGCCCGCGACCGTTGGTTCGAGAAATCCATGTTCCGCGAGCTGGGTATTCCTACTCCCGAGTTCGCCGACATCCAGTCGCAGGCCGACCTGGACGCCGCGGTGGCCAGCATCGGCCTGCCGGCGGTGATGAAGACCCGTACCCTGGGCTATGACGGCAAGGGTCAGAAGGTGCTGCGCAAGCCGGAAGACGTCACCGGCGCCTTCGCCGAGCTGGGCAGCGTGCCGTGCATCCTCGAAGGCTTCGTGCCCTTCACCGGCGAAGTGTCGCTGATCGCTGCGCGTGCACGTGATGGCGAAACCCGCTTCTATCCGCTGGTGCACAACACCCATGACAGCGGCATCCTCGCCCTGTCCATCGCCAGCACCGAGCACCCGCTGCAGGCGCTGGCCGAAGACTACGTTGGCCGCGTGCTGGACAAGCTCGATTACGTCGGCGTGCTGGCCTTCGAGTTCTTCGAAGTCGACGGTGGCCTCAAGGCCAACGAGATCGCCCCGCGTGTGCATAACTCCGGGCACTGGACCATCGAAGGCGCCGAGTGCAGCCAGTTCGAGAACCACCTGCGCGCCGTTGCCGGCCTACCGCTGGGCTCCACCGCCAAGCTGGGCGAAAGTGCCATGCTCAACTTCATCGGTGAAGTACCGCCGGTGGCTGCGGTGATCAGCATCGCCGATTGCCATCTGCACCACTACGGCAAGGCCTTCAAGGCCGGGCGCAAGGTGGGTCACGCCACCGTACGCAGTGCCGATCGGGCTGGCCTCGACACCGCTATCGCAGCCGTCCAGGCGCTGATCGCCAAGGGCTGATACGGCGATTTGCAGCTAAGCTCTTGGACGACGGTGGTCGTCCAAGAGCCCCCTCATGAAACGCCTGCTTGCGTTACTGCCTCTGCTCTTCAGCCTGACCTGCGCCAGCGCCGAAGACGTGCTGCGGGTGGACTTTCGCGAGCGCCCTCCCGAGATGCGCGCCGTCGATGGCATCCCCAGCGGCCCACTGATCAGCGTGCTGGAAACCGCCGCACAGCGCCTTGGCATACGCCTGCATTGGCGCCTGACGCCCTTCCTGCGCAGCCTCGACGACCTGCGTTCCGGTCGAGTCGACCTGGTGCCACGGGTACTGCTCACCGAACAGCGCCGTGAGTACATCCACTTCCTGCCCAGCATCGGAAACCAGCAGTTGAACGTGCGCTTCATCGTCCACCCAGGGCATGAAGCCGAACTGAGTCGCTACGACGATCTCTATACGCTGGCCGTAGGTGTCAAACGCGGCACGGCCTATTTCGAACCCTTCGACAGCGATGTCCTGCTGCAACGAGCCTACGCCAGCGACGACGCACAGCTGGCGGCGATGTTTCGCGCAGGCCGCCTGGACACCATCGCCGTGCTCGACGTCATGCCGATGGAAGCGCAATTCGCCGCACTGGGTTTCACGGGATTCAGTTATGGCCACTACGTGCATCGTCAGGTGCTGGGCAATCACTTTGGCGCATCACTCAAGCGCTACCGAAGTGATCGTCGTGCGCTCTACGACAGCCTGGCCGCGGAGCTAGAGCGCATGCGCGCGCAAGGAGAAATCGCGCTGATCTACCATCGCTATGGCGTTCCGCCACCGGATGAAGCGAACCGATAGCCATCACAACCTGTCTCAAGCAGAGCCTGCCGCATACGCGGCACTCAACAAGGAGATACGCCAATGGGCATTATCGGCACCATTTTCATCGGCCTGATCGTTGGCCTCATCGCACGCTTCCTCAAACCGGGTGATGACAGCATGGGCTGGATCATGACCATCCTGCTCGGCATCGGTGGCTCCATCGCGGCCACTTACGGTGGCCAGGCCCTGGGCATCTACGAAGCCGGGCAAGCTGCCGGTTTTATCGGCGCAGTGATCGGCGCCATCGTTCTGCTGGTAATCTACGGCGCGATCAAGAAGGACTAGATATCCTTCGTCGGAAGCCGGCATGCCAACCATGCCGGCTCCCGATTCCCGCTGCCATGAGACGTCCTACACCATGCGCCACCTGCTGCTCGCCTTGCTGCTGCTCTCCGGTCTGGCTCGCGCCGAACTGCCGGAAACCGACTGGCTCGACCTGATGCCCCCCGAAGACCGCAAGGCCCTCGAGGAAATGCCCGACATCAGCCACGACACCCCCGAAGGCGACAGCACCTTCTACAGCGAAGGCGGCCTGCGCCAACAGGACAAGGATCTGCCCGCGGTGATGTACTCCGCCAAGACCGTCGCCGCACTCGACGGCAAGGCCATCCGCCTGGGTGGCTACCCGGTACCGCTGGAAAGCGACGAGAAAGGCAACAGCACCCTGTTCTTCCTGGTGCCCTATCCCGGCGCCTGCATCCACGTACCGCCACCGCCGCCCAACCAACTGGTACTGGTGCGTTACCCGAAAGGTATCCAGCTCGACGACATCTACGCCCCACTGTGGGTCAGCGGCGAGCTGAAGGTGGAGCAGGTCAGCAACGACCTGGCCGACGCCGCCTACGCCATGGATGCCGGCGAAGTGCGTCTGGTGACCGACGAAGACCTCTAATCCCCTGCTATCTCTGCTAGGAGTTCCAGCATGAAAGCTGCTGCCCTGCTGTTGCTGTGCCTGCTGTCCACCGCTGCACTGGCCGTGGAACCCGGCGAACGCCTGGCGCCCTGGACACTGCTGGATCAGTTCGACGCGCCCTATACCCTGAACGATCAGACCCGAATCCTCCTGGTCGCCCGCGATATGGACGGCGCCAAACTGGTCAGCGCCGCCCTGGAAGGCAAGCCCAAGGGCTATCTGGAGCAGCGTCAGGCCGTCTTCCTCGCCGACATAAGCCGCATGCCCAGCGTCATCGCCACCCTCTTCGCCCTACCGAAGATGCGCGACTACAACTACCGCATCCTCCTAGACCGCGACGCCCGCATCGCCCCGCGCTATCAGGCTGGCGAGGGTGAGGTGCTGTGGTTGCAGTTGGAGGATGGGAAGTTGGTGGAGCAGAAAGTGTTCAGGGATGCAAAGGGACTGAGTGATGCGCTGGATACAGTAGATAAGTAGTGCGCTTTCGAGAGGACATATCGAGGCGCTATTTCTCTTCCAGAGCTTTCTTCACTGTATTGTAGAAATACCGGTGCTGCCGAACCGTGGTCTCGCCTTCTCTGCGGGCCCCCACGACCTGATCTTCCTGAAAGTGGAGTTCTACGAAGTAGTCATCACTGCTGAAGCCTTTCCGATAGGAAGCACCATCGAAAATGATTACGTTATAAAGAAACTCGCCATAATTAGATGCACTATCCTTGTATCTGATTATGTAGTCAGTAACGCCATCGAAATTTATATCGCTTTCTTCCGTAATATCTGACTGCTTAAATATTTCTTGCAGGTTGAGAATTTCTTGAGTTAGTACGCTGGGTTCATCGAACAGACCTGCTGCTGCCACTTGAAAGGAGAGGCAAAATATAAGAGCGGTTATACGAATAAAAAAGAGTCTGCTCCCAAACCAAAAATCAGGCATGACTTTATTTCACACACTTATGGGTAGAAAATGTGAAATTTAACCGTTTCATTTCTTGACTGACTCGCCATCATTGATGAATGAAATCGCATCTTCTGGTGCTAACGTCAGATCATTCGCTCCTTGCTGTAAGGTGAGTAGCTGAACATCCCTCAAGGGTGATGGTCGTGCCATCCCTCGCGTCTCCAAGACAAACCAGATATTCATCGCAATTTATTCATCTTTTTTCTTCCCGATAATGTCCAGGTCGTGACGCCGCTGATGCAGACCAAACCAATGAAAACAGCCGATAAGATCAAGAAATAGTCGAAGTTATCCGCACTTCTACCTCCCCCTGTAACGGCACCTGCGACTCCACCCATCCATAAAGGCGCAGCGAGCAAAGCCAGCACTAGAAAGAGCAACGAGGAAATAGCCAATAGTACTTTCACTTGGCACGAAAAAGGGGGCGGTTTTATTTACTGAAAATAAACCCGCCCCTTTTCGCTGTAATGTCTATCTGCGTCATAGGCGAAATAGGTGTTTCATTGCCCTATACAAGTTTCATACTCGATAGCAAACGATGTATCGAATGTCAACTCTTGCGACTCCTCCATGTCACCTGAAATGTTGAATAACTGACGCTGAGTCACAGCGTACTGCCCCCATCCGATCGTGCCGGTGCCGTTTGTATCGAAAAATAATTTAGCCGTCACACTATCGCCGGCGTCGTTATCGATCAACAAGTTGGTTTTTTCCTTATTCACATACTTGAACGGGAAGTACTACTTCTTACCAGTTCGGTCAGATACCCATAGCAAGACCCTCCCTCCCGATTCTGGCTCGCCGAGGATGGTTCTTCCCTGGGGGAGTGGCGCAAGCGGTATTGCTGATAAATGCAAACAGGAGTAGCGCTAGATAGAACGCGTGTCTCATTTTTTTGCTGGCCTCGAACTCATCCACGAAACGGGGTTTTATATTTTCCAGATGCTTCTTGTATGCGGCCTGGATAGTGGCGTCCGTCGAGTCCCAACGAGCCAAGTTACCGTTGTGTTTCAGGTTTATTAATGCGCGAACTTGAGATAGCCAAAGATAAATATGCCTCCCTTTTTAGGCCTATGCCACTCTCTCTTTTTGCCAATTACTAAATATCCGTGCAGACCATAGAACCAATGCTATTTTTATGTATTGAAACAAAGCACTTTTTCTTCTGTTCACCTATGGGAGCCAGAGGAGTTACACTGAGCTCTATACTTAAACCATTACCAGAGAACTCAGGACTGCTAAAATGCGCATCAGCAAAATCCGAATAAAAAGACAATCCATCAATTTCGCATATTTTCCTTTCCTCCACTACACCCCAACTTTTCGAGTCAATTATTTGTACACTTACACACACATCTCCATATAATCTTAAATAACGTACAAGTACCCCATCAACTCTAGAGGATGTAGCTTCAGCCACCTTAGAATAATCAATTCCCCCGCCAAAAACTATTGCGGGGAAAACTGAAAAAGCGACACATAAAATCGAAAAAAGCCGCATGGTTTACCTCAAATATTTCGCTCGATTCAAGAAACGATCACTGGGGACTTTGGGCCACTTGGATCTATCCGAAATCACCTCTCGCAACGCAGGTAAATCATTATCAACAATATGTTGCTGCACTAGCTTTCTGCTGCTCACGGTGTAATCACCTCTAAAAATCAAATCAACAGCAATATCTTGAATTTTACTATCAATCCCCTCCCAATTTAGAACGCCATATTCCTCTACGTTTGCAGGCGCTTCTGATATGCGTTCAACTTCGCTACTCATAAAATCGTAGACAGAAACAAATAATTTATACTGCTGCCTTCTTGTGATCTTAGTTGACTTTATTTCTTCACTAGCACTATTCAAATATAATTTCGCTGCCTGACCTTGTAACCCTTTAGCACCTATAAGCCAACTATAGAGAGGCTCTGAAACTCCCGCTTCCCGGAGATCAGTCTCTGGATTTGGTCGTTGCCCAAGATCATAACCTCTACCGATAGTCACGCCTGATGGGCCTTGGGGCCAATGTGCTACACGACTGAAATGGATTGAATCATCCTGGTCATTTCCTTCGACATCAAACGTCAATTGCCCACTCGGAACGTTTAACCACCTAAGATCATTCTCGTCATCCGTAATAGAAAAATGCACGATTTTCTGTAGCGCGTGAAAATGCCAGGCCTGCCCATCTGCACTAATCCCATTCTTACCCGCCAGACTCGACCACCAACTCAATTGCTCAATACGCGCCTTTTCGCTTTCCCAATTCTGGTTCGGATCCACATACGGAATATGTCCCATCAAAGGGTCTAGTTCATCCCATTTATCAGCCTTCCAGAACCACTCGCTTTCATAGTGCGTGATCAACTGCGCAATGGATTGGGCATGCCAGGGTTTGGCCAAGGCGTTACGGATCTCGGAGGCGGTGAGCTTGTTATCACGGTTGATGTCAATGATGTCGTAAAGCCTTGCTTTTACTGGTCCTTGGTCTTCCTGGCTGACCATGGCGCGATAATTGCCACGTTCCTCGTCGGTGAGTCGACGCAAGGCCTCATAGAAGTAGGCAGCTTTGCCAATGGGGCGGCCGGCTTCCTTGATGAAGTCATAGCCCACCCATTCCCAAGGGCTATGACGAGTGGTGATGGGCTCCTGTTCTGCCAGCCAGCCACTGATGGGATTACCGCTGCTATCGGCGAGCAGGTTGTCCAGCCGCCACCAGCGGTTCACCACAGGCGTGCTGCTGCCGGGCAAAGTCGTGCTCACTTGCAGCTTGTGGTCGGCTGGGAGTGCGTCCAGCATACTTTGCGGAATGATCAGGTCTACGCCGACGGTTGTTCCGGCGTCGCTGGTCTTCGGTGGATTGCTAACGCTGACATCTTCACGGTGTGGGATGAGTTTGCTGGCTCCCTTATAGACCTTCAGCAGGGTTTTCTGCTGATCGGGCAAACCAGCAGCCCAGATTCGACTTTTGGCGATAAACCCGGGTACATCTTCGCAACTGAAAATTTCCAGATGCAGGAGTGGTTTTGCACTGCCTTCATCGTGATTCTGGTACTGACCAAGGTGCCCAATCAACTCACCCGCCTTGATCGGATAGGGCTTGGGCAATACATGCACTTGATCCAATACGGGCTCCGAGCGAGTGGTGTCGAGTGAGCCGAAATGCACGAAGCCTTTTATGTTGTGAGCACTATTGGCCGATAGCGGCGGTACGTCTTGCCCTTCGATAATTTGCTGTAACTCCCGATAGGCCTTTGCTCCAGCCTTGAGCGAGAACTTTGCTCCAACAGGGAGCAAGCCGGTTTTCGGATCACTACCTTTACCATTACCCGCTTTTCGCACATTTAGGCCTTTTTGCGGCGCCAGACTCGGCTCATCATCATTCGCATCGTCTGCGACCAGAAAGGTATCTGGCTCACCGGTTACGGCTTGCATTTGTCCAATGAAGACCCACGACTCTGCGCCTGTGAGCGCAGGGATGGCGCGACCTTCCACAATGCTCAGTAATTTGCGCCAGCTGGAAGCGTCAGTGCCTGGAGCAACTTTCACCTTGGTGCCTTTCGGCAGCAGGGCAGTCACCGTGCCATTCGTGGGCGCTGCACGTACTCGTAAACCTCGTACGCTATCGACAGCCTTATCGGGCTTTACGCTATACAACGTATCCCCCATGAAAGCAGGGGCTGTAGGTGCTCCTGTCTTGCTGTAGCTGTCCCAGTCCAGCAAGTGCATGTAGAGGCTGAAAAAGGTCAAGGAGGGTGGCGGTACAGGTGTCACGCCTTCCCGAGGCGGTAACGCTGGCGCCTCCAGGCGATGTTTGACCAAGACAAAGCAGCGCGAGAATGGCGCCGAAAAGGTGGTTTTCGATGCGTTAAGGTAAAGGCTTTTGGGATAGCTTTTGTCGATTCGGTAGGCGATCACCTCACCATCGGCAATACAGCACACCTGGGATTGGTCGAATACCGCCGCTGTCTTATCATCGAAGTGAATGCCTCCATGCCACTGACCATTCTTGCCGATTGGGTAGTAGCCGCCTCCCGCTTTGGCCATCGCGGTCAGGTGCTGGATGGGGTCGAGCTTTCCTTCCTTAGGCTTGAAGGGAAAGCTCCAGTTGTTGACCTTGGTCGTGTCGCTCATATCTACCGATCCTTGATTGATTACTTCCTAAACCATCAACCCGAGAAGCTGAACATTCGTTTGGGCTGCTTGGGCTCTGAGGACTCATTACCCAACGCCTGCTCCAACAAACTCCCCGCCTTGTCGCTATCCGCTGCGCCTGGCAGTACGGGCGGTTTGATGCCGATGCCCGAGCCCTTGCCCGGTGAGCCGCCGGCGTTGAGGCGGGCCAGCGGGCCGCTGATGGTGATGCCGCCGGGGTCGAGTTTGATGAAGCTGCCGCCGGCCTTGATGGTCAGTTCGATGCCGGCTTCGATGACCATTTTTTGGCCAGCTTTCAGGTGGATCTCTCGGCCGGCCTTGGTCAGTTGTGCGGTGCCCAGTTGAATGTGCTGGTCGGTGGCTACCGTCAGGTGATCCTGCGGTTTGACTTCGACCTTGCGGTCGGCGGTGACGGTGAGGTGTTCCTCGGCCATCAGCTCGGTGTAGCTGTTCTTCTCCACGGTGTCGTGGCGCTCGTTACCGACACGGATCTTCTGGTCGTGCTCGATGTTCTCGTCCCAGTCGCGCTGGGCGTGGATGTAGATCTGCTCGGCGCCCTTGCGATCCTCAATGCGCAGTTCGTTGTAGCCGCCACCGCCAGGACTGCTGAGGGTCTTGAATACGCTGCGGGTCTTGTTCGCCGGCAGGTCGTAGGGCACCACGTGTTCGGCGTGGTACAGGCAGCCGGTGACCAGAGGCTGGTCGGGGTCGCCTTCGAGGAAGGTGACCAACACTTCCATGCCGATGCGCGGGATGGTGATGGCGCCGTAGCGATCACCGGCCCAGCTGGAGCTAACGCGTAGCCAGCAACTGGTTTTCTCGTCGGCCGCACCGATGCGATCCCAGAAGAACTGCACCTTCACCCGGCCGTACTGGTCGCAATGGATCTCTTCGCCAGCCGGGCCAGTGACAACGGCGCTCTGGCTGCCCAGAACACGGGGTTTCGGGTGGGACAAAGAAGGTCTGTACAGCACGTCCCAGGGTGTCGCGAGGAAGCGGTTGCGGTAGCCCTGGCGGAAATCATCGGCTGCGTTGGCGTCCGCCTTGCCGGTGACGCCACGTAGCAGGGCGGAGAGCCCCTTGCCCAGCACCGAATCACTGGTGACCGACTCTTCCAGCACCTGCGGCTGCTTGCCTTCGTGCAGCACTTCGGTGAGCAGCCAGAGGTCGTTCCAGTCGCTGCGCGGGTGTTCGGAAATCTCCAGCAGATGCCCGGTGACCAGACGCGGCTGGTCACTCTGACCATCGAGCTGACGATAGTCGGCGCGGTGGCGCTCCAGGGCACGTTTGGCCAGGTGCTTGCCGCGCGTGCGGTCGGTGTAGCGGCCAGGGTAGTCGTAGTCTTCCAGATCGGGCAGACCGTCATTCTCACCGGCCTGTTCGCCCTGGTAAGCCGCTTCCAGCAGCAGGCGTGGCTGCTCGAAGTCGTAGTCGCGGCGGGTGGTGCGGCGGGTGCGGGTTTCCAGACGCAGGGCCAGGCGCTTGATCACCGGGTCATCGGCGGTCATGCCGCTGTCCTGGATATAGGGTGTGGGTTGGCCAAGCTTGGCGAAGGCGGTCTGATCGTCGCCAAACATCAATACGTGGCCGCTTTCGCTGTGCTGGAAGTGGTAGTGGATGCCTTCTTCTTCGCACAAACGCTGGACGAAGTGCAGGTCGCTCTCGTCGTACTGCACGCAGTAGATGCGCTCGGGGTAGACGGTGGGGCCGAGCTGGAACTGGTAGCCGCCTTCGACGATGCCGTGCTCTTCAAGCACCTGGGCGACGATCTGCGGCACGGTGAGATGCTGGAAGATGCGCTGGTTGGTGCGATGCGCCAGGTACGCCAGCTGCGGCACGATGGCCAGGCGGTAGCGGGTCAGGCGCTTGCCGGATTCGCCCTGTTCGACGCGATGGATCAGCCCATGGATACCGTCGCCATTGGGGCTGAAAGCGAGGAACGCACGCTGGTGCAGCAGGCTCGTCAGATCGAGATCCGGACGCTCGCTGATCAGTTCGACGTCGAAGCGGTAGGGCTGGCTGATGGCCTCGCGGCCGTTGAACTCGAGCACCTGCAGGTCATGCTCGACGCCCTCGATGCTCAGGCTGAAATGGGTTTCATTGGCCGGGTTGAACATATGCGTATCCTTTCGAAAGAGTCCTTTTCAACAGCCTGTCATGCCTTGCCCAGCCAGCGTTGCAGGCGCGAAGCCGGAGGCCGGCGAAACGCGTCGAGCAGCTCGCTGCAGCCGATCTGCCGCTGGCTTTCATCAAAGGCCAGCGCCGTACGCAGGGCCTGCCAGCAGTGCAGCGGCACCTGCGCCGGGCGTTGCAGTTGCTTGTCTAGTTCCATGCTCTTGGCCTGCTTGGCACTGAGGCGACGGAACGGGTGTCGCCCACTGGCCAGCTCGACCAGCACGCAGGCCACCGCATAGACATCGGCTGCGGCCGACAGCGCAGCGCCTTCGAGCAGCTCCAGTGCGGCGTAACGCGGCGTCCAGGCGGCGATACGGTTGCGGCACAGGCGCGGCAGGCCAGGCAGCAGGCCTTCCACGGGCTGGCCCAGACCATAATCGAACAGGCGCAGGCCGTCGTCGGCCAACATCACATTGCTGGGCTTCAGGTCGCCATGCAGCACACCGAGTTCATGGGAATAGGCGAGGGCATCGAGCAAGGGGATGGCGATGGCACGCAACTCCTCCCAAGACAGCCCTTCCGGGCGTTCGCAGAGCAGTTGATCCAGGGTCAGGCCGCGCATCAACTCGAGGGTGATGAAGGCGCGCTCGCAGGCGGTGTCGACCTCGAAGCCGAACAGGCGCACCACATGCCGGTGGTTGAGCCGCGAGGTGAGGGCGAACTCGCTGTAGAGCAGGGCGTTGGCGTCCGGGTATTCGGCGAAGTCGTCGCTCAGGGTCTTCAGCGCGACATAGGGCTCGGGGTCGCCGAACTGTTCGCGCAGCAGGTCACGCGCACGGTACACCGCGCCCATGCCGCCGACACCGAGCAGGCGCTCGATCTTGTAGCGACCACCGAGCACATCCGGCAGCTCGCCCGGCGCCTGACGCGGCGTTTCACGCACAGGCTCCTTGGCCGCGGTGGCAGCCAGGGCGAAGTAGGTGAGGTCACTGGCTTCGGCGGTTTCGGTCATCGGCGGATTACCACGGCGCTGAGGTTGTCACGGGCCGGGCCATCGAGCGCGCGCTGGAACAGGCGCTCCACGGCCAGGTGCGGCGAAGGCAGATTGAGGCAGGCACCCAGCTCGTCGGCCGGCACGCCCTGGTAGAGCCCGTCGCTGCACAGCAGGAAGACATCGCCAGGCAGCACGTCGAGTTCAAGAATGTCGAGTTGCAGGGTTTCGCTGGCACCGATGGCACGGGTCAGGGCATGCGCCGCCGGATGGCGCGCGGCCTCCTGCGGTGCCAGCCCCTGCTCGTCGATCAGTTGCTGCACCAGCGAGTGGTCGCGGCTCAGTTGGTACAGCCGTGAGGCGCGCCACAGGTAACAGCGGCTGTCACCGGCCCAGACGCAGACGGCGCGTTCGCCTTCGAGCAACAGGGCCACCACGGTGCTGCCGATCACCGTGTCGGTGCGCTCGGCAGTGACCGTCAGCTCCTGGCCGAGGCGATGGTTGAGCCGGTGCAGGCACTGACGCAACTCCGCGAGGCGCTGGTCGAGGCTACCCTCCGGCAACTCGGCCAGATGCTCGACGATCAGGCGACTGGCCAGGGCGCCGTTCTGGTGCCCGCCCATGCCGTCGGCCACGACCCACAGGCCCTGCTCGGGCAGGGCCAGGAAAGCGTCCTCGTTGCGCGCACGCACCTTGCCGGTGTCGGTGCGCGCGGCGCTGCGCCAGGCGTTGGCGACTTCACTCATCAGAGCGTCGCCGGCAGCTTGAAGCTGCGCAGCAGGCCGATGTCGAACGGGTTCGGCGAGCGCTGGCTGTGCAGCAGGTAGTTGGCGTGCAGACCACCGAGGTTGGCCTTGAGGATCAGCACGTCACGACCGCTGTGGTAGTCCACGTCCATCAGGTCGAGCAGGCGGAACAGCGACCAGGGGCCGGTGTTCTTCTCGATACCGACGCGGCGGCCACCCAGCTCCTCGACCACCAGGCTGGTGCGGTCTTCCTCGCTCGCTGCCGGCCAGCGGAAGGCGGTGGCAACGATCGGCCCGTGGCGGTATTCCAGTTGCTGCTTGCCGAAGCGGAAGTCGGCGCGGCTCAGGCTGGAGTCCAGCGAGTAGGGTTCGAGCTTGAACAGCACCTGCGGCTCGGCCGGGTTTTCGGCGAAGAAGCTGCGGCGGATCACCTGAGCGCGGCTCATTTGTAGGAGGAACTCGCGCGACAGCGGCAGGCCACGGCCATCGACGCGACGCAGGCGATATTCGTCGGCACTGCCGCTGACGAAGGGACGCAGATAGCTGTCGAAGAAGCGTTCAGCGATGCCCTGAGCCTTGAAGAACTCACGGAAGTCGGCCACCGCCACATCGCTTTCGCTGTGCGCGGTGAACGGATAACGCTGCTTCAGCGAGTTGTCGTAGGCGGCGTACAGCTCGCTCTGGTAGCGCTGGTTGAGGAAGTGGTAGGCGTCGTTGAGTACCAGCGTCCAGCTATCCTCGGCCAGCAGCGCCAGCCAGTTGCCTACCGGTTGCGGCAAGCGCGAAGCGGCGCTGCGCACCTGATTGATCGCATCGCGCTTGCCGCCCATGCGCGCCTTGGCCATCTCGAACGCGGCCTGATCGCTGGCGCCGGCATTGGCCAAACTGGCCAGTTGGCGTTGCAGCTCGTCCAGCGCCTGCAGGCCGGCGGCCAGTTCGACACCGGCACCGCCGTTATCGTCGAGCAGCTTGTGCAGGCTCTCGAAACGACGCTCCAGCGTCTTGCGCGCGGTGTCCGGGGTGTTCTTGGCCAGAGCCTGCTGCGCTTGTTCGGCAGCGGCGCTGGCCAGCTTGGCGGCCTTGCCCAACTTGCCCTTGGTGCCTTCCAGCGCAGCAGCGGCGGCACCGGCGTCGTCAGCAGCCTCGGCCAGCCCCTTGAAGCGGGTGTTGTCACGCACTTCCACCAGCAGTTGCAGCAGCGGCGAGTTGGCGGCAGTCAGGCCACCCAGCAGGCTGGCACCACGACCGGCGCTGCCGATCGGCTCCAGGCTGAGCTGGGCGATGGCTTCGCCCCAGTAGTTGCCGTAGTCACGGAAGTACAGTTGCTCCAGTTCCACCATCAGGCGACCGAGGTCGCCGGCACTGAGGGTTTCGCCTTCGCCCAGTACCCAGTTGTCACGCAGGATCTCACGCACCAGGTTGCCGCCCTGAGCGGTGAAGGTCTTGCTGTAACCACTCTGGGTGTAGAAGCCGGGGATGGCGTAGTCGCTGCCATTGATCAGACCGGCCTGCGGGCCGAGTTTCTGGCTCAGGCGGTAGTCCGGCAGGCTGCGCGCCTGCTCACGCAGCATGCGGTAGACGACGTTGGCCAGCGACTCGCTGCGCAGCACCTGACGTGCCTGGGCGACCAGCTGGGCGTTGAGCGCATAGGGTGCGAAGGATTCATCGAGCAGACGCGCGAAGTGCGTGTTCAGGCCATGCTGCGCCGGGCTGTTGCCGGCGTAGCGCAGCGACCAGTCGGCAGCGACCCATTCCTTGAGGAAATCGGCATCGCGGCGCTCTTCGAGGTTGAGCATCAGGTAGGCGCGCAGGCTGCCGAGCAGGCGTTCACGGTCGCTGAGGTTGGCGCGGATCTGCGCTTCCAGTTGGCGCGCCACGCGTGGCAGCAAGAGGTTTTCCAACTCGGCGCGGTAGGTCGAGTGCAACGACGGATTGACCGCTTCGCCCTGGAACAGACCGGTACGCTGCAGGTAGGACACGTCGCCCTTGGGTGGGAACACCAAGGTCGCGGCGTAGCTGCTGTCCAGTGCCTTGAGCACCTGCTGGGCATCGTCCTGCGGGTTGATCGCACCGTGCTCGCGGGTGAGCTTCTGGGCGATCTCGCGCAGTTCTTCCAGACGCCCGTGGTTGGCCGAGAAGCCGGTGGCCCAGAGCACACCGAACAGCGCCAGCACGGCGAAGGCGGTGGCATACATGGCGCGCTGCCCCCAGTCGATGCGGCGCACTTCCTTCTGATCCAGACCGGCCAGCTCCGCCTCGGGGAAAATCACCTGGCTGAGCAGGTGGTGGATGAAGCGTGCACGACCACTGCGGAAGGTCGGCAGCGCACTGCCGGCCAGGCCGAGGTTACGGCCGATGCCGGCAGTCAGCGGGTCAAGCTGCTCATTGAGTTGCGGCGCGCTGGTCAGGTAGAAGCCGCGCAGCTTGCTGGCACGCTGGTAGCGGTTGCCGGCGAAGGCCAGTTCGATGAACAGGCACAGACGCTCGCCAATCTGGCCGAGCTGGTGCGGGAAGTCGAGGATGCGACCACGGCGCTGGGTGTCGCGCTCCTGGTGCATGCGCAGGATCACCTGGCTGTTGAGACGGCGTAGCAGTTCTTCGAATTCCTGACGCACGACGCTTACATCGCTGGCGTTCTGCTCCTTGCGGAAGCTGGCGCCGAGCACCTGTTCGCTTTCCTCACGCGACAGCTGGTCGAAGAACTCGTCGAAGCCCAGCACCTTGTCGGCCTTGCTCAGCACCAGGTAGACCGGCACGTCGGCACCCAGGCGCTGATGAATCTCGTGCAGGCGCTGGCGGGTCTGACGGGCCAGGGTTTCCAGCTCCACTTCGCTGCCGCCCTGCAACTGCTCGACCGGGATGCTCACCAGCACACCGTTGAGCGGACGAGCGCGGCGCTGGCGCAGCAGGCCGAGCAGGGTGCCCCAGGCGCGGCCATCGACCTGAGCGTCAGGCTGGGTCAGGTAACGGCCGGCGGTGTCGATCAGCACAGCGTGGTCGGCGAAGTACCAGTCGGCGTAACGGGTGCCGGACACGTCCTTGGTCAGACGCTGGTTGTCGCCACGGTTGAGCGGAAAGTCCAGTCCGGAGAAGTCCAGCAAACTGGTCTTGCCGCTGCCCTGCGGGCCGAGCAGCAGGTACCAGGGCAGGTCGTTGCGCCATTTCTCGCTGCGACCACGGTACAGAGTGGAGCGCTTGAGGGTGCGCAGAGCGTCCTTGAAGCGATGGCGCAGCTCGTTCTGCTCCTCGCTGATCTGCTCCTCACGGCGCAGGCGTTCCTGCGCATCGGCATCGTTCTCTTCGGCCTTCTTGCGCGCAGTGGAGCGCCAGCTGGCGAATACCATGCCCAGGCCCCAGAGTAGGAACAGCAGGCTGATGGTCAGCAGACGGCTGGTGGCCGACTCCCAGAATTTGTAGTCACTGACCGCCAGCAGCGGGCCGACGAACCACACCAGCAGCGCAAGGATCAGAACCAGCAACAGGCTCCAGACCCAGGTCTTGCGGAAAAAGGCGCCAAGTTTGGCGAAGAAGCTCTTCATTTCACGTCATCCATGCTGACACCCGAGGCCGGGTCGAGTTGCTGGTACGGCTTGAGAACGGTGTCGCGCTGCTCGCCGAGCACCCAGGCGAAGCCGGCGTACATCATCACCAGGCACATCAGGGTGAACAGCGCCACCAGCCACCACGGCACGATGCGTACCAGGCGCCGACGGGTGTCCTTCAGGCCCTGCCAGTGCGGCGAGACTTCGCGCGGCACGTCGCCGCGCAGCTGGCGAATCTGCCGGTAGAGGCTGTCGCGCACCGCTTCCAGTTCGAGCATGCCGCGCTGCAGCACGCGGTATTTGCCTTCGAAGCCGAGCGACAGGCACAGGTACATCAGCTCCAGCATCGGCAGGTGCTTGACCGGGTTGCGCGACAGGCGCTCGAGCAACTGGAAGAACTTCTCGCCGCCGAAGGTCTCGTTGTGGAACGAGGACAGCAGGCTCATCTGCGACCACTGGCTCTCGTTGCCCCAGGGCGTGGTCACCACCGCCTCGTCGACCACGGTGCACAGCACGTAGCGGGCGGCCATCACCTGGCTGCTCTCGGCGCCGTCGTGCAGGGCGCGGTGCTCGAACAGCTTGATCTCACGGGTCAGGCGCTGATTGAGGGCGTCCAGGTCCTCGCTCTCGAAGCTGTGCTTGAGGCGCACCACTTCCGAGAGCAGCGAGGATGCCGCCGCCACCAGCGGGTTGAGGCTGATGTTGAAGCTCTCCGCCGGACGCAGGCGCGCGGCGAAAATCATGCGCTCTTCCAACTGCTCGAATTTCGGCGGCGCGCTGAAGTCGGTCAGCGGGCTTTCTGCGCGCGATTCACCCTTGCGGTTGAGGATGACCGTCTTGTCATCCTGGCCGTATTCCATTTCCTTGGTTGTCATGGTCAGTTCCTGATCGCCCAGAATTTCAGCTCAAGCCCGGAGAACTCGCCGGACACGTGGAAGGCGAAGCCGCCGGAGCGTTCCAGCTGCGCCAGTTCCTCGGAGCTGAGCTCCAAGGCGAAGTAGGTCTTGCCCGAATGGAAGGGAATCTGCCGCGGCGCCACCGGCAGCGGTTTGACCTTGATCCCCGGCAGGTGCAGGTTGACCAGCTGACGGATGCGCTCCACCGGGCCGACCTTGAGGTGCGCCGGCAGGCGCTGGCGCAGCTCCTCGGAGTCGCACTGGGCGCTGGCGGCGAGCACGAAGCTGGAGGTGCCGAGCAGTTTGTGATCGTGCAGCGGCGACACCTGGATGCCGTACTGGCGCTGCTGCAGGAGCATCTCGATGGCGTGCTGTTCGAGCACCATCGACAGCACCTGGCGGATGGCGTCCATCAGCTTGCGAAAGCTCAGGCCCTGGTCGCTGTGCAGGTAGCGGCCTTCCAGGCGCGGGCGCTTGGTCTCGCTGGAGAAGGTGGCCAATTCGCCGAGCAGGCCGACCAGCTCACGGTAGATCTGCTCCGGGTGCACCTGTTCGACCCCCAGGTGATGACGCAGGATCGGCTCGTAGCGGTTGATCAGCTGCAGCATCATGAAGTCGCCGACCTCGGCACCGCCCACCTTGCCGGTGGCGCGAATGCGCTCGGCGAGGATGTCGCCACGGTGGGCGAGCATGCTGATCACTTCCTTGAGGCAGCTCAGCAGGTAGCCGGAGGCCTGGAAGTTGACGTAGGTCGGGCTGAATTCCGGATCGAGGCTGATCACCCCGTCCGGCGTGGTGTCGAGCACGTCGCACAGCTTGAGCTTCACATAGGCCTGGTCGCTCTGCTGCTCGCCGAGCAGTAGGCGGAAGTCCGGACGACCGGTGCTGACCTGGCTGACACTGCTATCGCCAGCGTTGCAGTCGGCCACTTCCTCGTCGAAGGCGACATAGCGCGCCAGCACGTCACGCTGCTCCGGGCGACGGCTCTCGATGTGGTTGCCAGTAACCAGCGGCAGCGCCAGGTAGACCGGCGTATTGCCGGTGTTCGGCGGCACGTCCAGGCCCAGCGGCTCGCGCTCGGCGCCAAGGTCGAAGAGGCTGCCGTCGGGCAGCACGCCACTGGCCTTGCTCACCACCAGCTTGCCCATGTTGAGGAACTGGCGGTCGATCTCCAGTTCGAAGAAGCCCCAGGCATAGCTGTCCAGCTTCTGCGTACGCACCTTGAGCTGGTGATCGAAGTAACGATCGTTCTGCTGGAAGTGCTGCGGGCGCAGCAGCATGCCTTCCTGCCAGATGACTTTATGCTGGCTCATCGGCTGCGCTCCTGCGGGTCATCCAGGTTACGAATGCCGCGCTCATCGAGGCGCAGGTTGGCGACGTTGCGCTGCTGCTCGTTGATCGCGATCACGTAGCGCCAGTTGGCTTCCGGCAGGTCGCGATAGGCGGCGAGCACAGCGACGTAGCGGCTGCCTTCCTGCACCGAAACCTTCAACTCACGGGTTTCACCCGGGCGCAGCTCGAGTTCTTCCAGGGTCACCAGATCAGGCGCCAGGGCTTCCTTGGGCCGCTGGTAGAGGGAGAAGAAATCGGCGTTCTCGAAGGCCACCGGGTGCTTGAGTTCGATCAGCCGCAGCACGATGGGCGAGGGGCGACCGTGCAGATCCGGGTTGAGCTGATCACTGCCGGTGAGGCTCAGATCCAGCTTGGTCATGGTCGAGTAAGGCGACATCGCGGCGCAGCCGGCGAGTGTCAGCAGCACGGCGCACAGGGCCAGGGAAAGCAGGCGAGGCATGGTGTTCATCCTTGAAGGTCGGTATTGAGGGTGGCGATCAGGCGAACCTGCTCTTCGTAAGCACTGGCGAAATCACGGGCAAACAGGCGATCGCTCCAATCGTCGTTCTGCTCCAGCGAGGCATGCAGGCGGCGGTAGGCGCGCCAGCGGCCGCCATCGGTCGGCAGCAACGGCTTGCGACCGTTACGCTCGAAACGCATGGTCAGTTGCTCCGGAGCGAACTGTTCGAACATGCCCTGAACGGCCGCGCGGCTGGCGGCGAGCAGCGCCACCTGGTGCGCCTGCAGGTCGCGGAAGCTGCGGTTGATGGCCTGCTCGGCCGGCAGTTGACCAGGCTTGCCACCGCGCAGCAGCGCGGTCAGCGTCTCGCTGGTATCCAGGCCATGCTTGAGCGGGTTGTTGCCAGCGCTCTGCACCGTGGTCAGCGCCAGACGCAGTTCGTTCTTCAGCTCGCTGCGGGTACGCAGGGCCTGCTGCAGGCTGCCGACGCTCTGCTTGAGCAGCTTGGCGGCATTCAGCGCCAGCGCTTCGCGGGCATCGTCATCGAGGTCGTCGACCCGCACGCCAAGGGCATCGGAGAACTTCTCCCAGAAGCTCGGCGGCAGGCGCTCGGGTTCCGGGGCGACTTTCGGTTGCGGCGCGGGCGTCGGCATCACCAGCTCGGGCACCAGCAGGTTTTCCTCGTCGATCTGCGCGTAGTCGCGCTGCTGCGCCTGTGCGGTGCTGGGGCGCAGCACGGCGGTGAGGTCGTCCACCTCGGCGTACACGCGCTCCTGCTGATCCAGCGCGGTGAGCGGATCGAGGTCGAGGAAAGCATCATCCGGGATGATGCTGCCGGCGGCCTGCGGCAGACCGATATCCCCTTCGAACATGGCCGGATCCTGAACCAACCGTGCGCGAATTTCGAAGTCGCCCAGGCAATACACGCTGCCATGCTCGATGCGCTGCGGGCTGCCCTTGGCCAGGCTGGCACCGCTGTCCTTGAGCTGGATGCCATTGCTGCTGGTGTCGGTTAGGTAGAAGGCGCCATCGCGATAGCTGACTTCCGCATGCCGACTGGAGAGGATGCGCTTGCGATCGGGAATCACCCAGTCGCACTCGTCGGCACGACCGATCACGCCGCCGGCCTGCTTGAAGGTTTTGGTGGTCAACAGACCTGGCACGAACTGCTGCGCGCTGACCACATCGAATACCAGTTCCATGGTGAACCTACTCCTTGCGGTCAGTGGCCGCGTTTCTCGGCTTGCGGGTCGCCCAGCGGGCGGTATTGGTCGTCGCTGAACTTGTAGTTGCCAGTGCAGCCGGCCAGGGCGATGGCCAGAGCCAGCAGGGCGGCGGTCCGGTAGCGATGCAGCATGGAATGCGCTCCTTGAGTGACAGTGGGTAGAAGATGGGCAGGCATGCTCAGACCTCGCTCGGGCTGATCTTCAGCCGCTGCATGCGGTACAGCAGGGTGCGTCGGGGCAGGCCCAGCTCGTTGGCAGCGTTGGTCTGGTTGCCGCGGTTTTTGCGCAAGCAGTCGAGCAGCAGGTTGCGTTCGAGCCGATCCATGCGCTCGCGCAGGCTCAGCGGCGCGCTATCGGTGCTCTGGGTCTGCTCCAGGTTGAAGTGCTCGGGCAGCAGCTCACCGCCCTCGCAGAGCAGCACGGCGCGCTCGACCAAGCCCTTGAGCTCGCGCACGTTGCCGGGGAAGGCATAGCCGGCCAGGTGTTCCAGCGCGGCGTCGCTCCAACGGCAGGCGTCACGCTGCAGCAGGCCGCTGGCGGTGCTGGCGAAGTGGCGAGCGAGCAGCAGGATGTCCTCGTCGCGCTCACGCAGCGCCGGCAGCTCGATGGGGAAGTGCGACAGGCGATAGAACAGGTCTTCGCGGAAGCTCCCTTCCTCGACACGCTTGCGCAACTCCTGGTGAGTCGCGGCGACGATGCGCACGTCGACCTTGTGCGTCTCGCTGCTGCCCAGCGGGCGCACTTCGCCTTCCTGCAGCACACGCAGCAGCTTGGCCTGCAGCGTCAGCGGCATATCGCCGATCTCGTCGAGGAACAGCGTGCCGCCATCGGCCGCATCGAACAGGCCTGGCTTGTCGCGGTCAGCGCCAGTGAAAGCCCCCTTGCGGTAGCCGAACAGTTCGCTCTCCAGCAGGTTTTCCGGCAGCGCTGCGCAGTTCTGCACGATAAACGCCTTGCTGCGCCGCGCACCGCAATCATGGATAGCGCGGGCGACCAGTTCCTTGCCGGTGCCGGTCTCGCCGGTCAGCAACACGCTGACCGGGCTGTGCAGCACCTTGCCGATCAACTGATAGACGCGGCGCATGGTCTGGCTCTGGCCGAGTAAGCCGTAGCCACTGGCGCAGGGTGTGCCAGGGGCAGGGGAGACGGCTTCGCTGCTGGTTTCACCGTCGACGGCCGGTGCGCGCAGACGCTGCAACAGGTGCAGCTGAGCCAGGGCGAAACGACCGAGCTGGGCGAAGGAAGCGGCGAACCCCTGCAAGATGCGCCGCTCATGACTGGCCACCAGCAGCAGGCCACGGGTATGGCCAGCGCCGTCATGCAGCGGCAGGCACAGCAGGCTGCGCCAGGCGCGCCCACCCTCCGGCAGACAGGCGACGCTGTGCAGGCCGCCATCGAGCTCGTCGATGCACAGCACCTGGTTCTGGCACAGGCAGTACTGCAGCAATTGCTCGCCGTCGTAGTCACTGGGCAAGCTGGCTGCCTCGCGCGGTTGCAGCAGGCCGTCGAGCCACTCGGCAGAGAGGGTCAGGCGGGTGTTGGTGTGATCCAGCAGGTACAGCTGGCCCAGGGCGCAGTCGGCCAGTTCGGCGGCGGCACGCACCAGGTTGGCGAGCAGGCGCTCGCTGCTGGCAGCGCCAGCCAGCTCGGCGTAACGACCGAGCAAGGCTTCGGCGTAGCGCAGTGGTTGTGGGACTTCGGCGAACATCGGCGGCACCTCAGGCGAACTCACAGGTCACGGCGGAATCGGCATCCAGCGTGGCATGCACGCGCTGCAGGCTTTCACCGGCAGCCATGGCATCAAGCAGGCGATCGACCACCAGCGGTTGCAGGTGCTGGTCGATCAGGTGATCGATCAAACGCGCACCGCTGTCGCCATGGGTGCAGCGTTCAGCCAGATGCTCGACCAGGCCGTCGCAATGGCTGAAGGCGAGCTGGCGACGCGCCAGGCGCTCACCGAAACGGGCCAGCTTGAGGCCGACCAGCTGGCGCAGCAGGTCGCTGTCCATGGGGTAGTAGGGCACCACGCGCATGCGGCCGAGCAGGGCCGGCTTGAAGTGCTGGGTCAGTTGCGGGCGGATGGCCAGTTCCAGATCCTCGGTGGCCGGGCGTTCACCGCCGGCACACAGGCTGGCGATACGCTCGCTGGCCAGGTTGCTGGTCATCAGGATCAGGGTGTTGCGGAAGTTGATCTCGCGCCCTTCACCGTCGTTGGCCACACCCTTGTCGAAGATCTGGTAGAAGACGTTCATCACGTCCGGGTCGGCTTTTTCGACTTCGTCGAGCAGGATCACCGAGTAGGGCTTCTGCCGCACGGCCTCGGTGAGCATGCCGCCTTCGCCGTAACCGACGTAGCCGGGCGGCGCGCCGATCAGGCGGGAGACGGTGTGCTTCTCCTGGAATTCGGACATGTTGATCACGGTGAGGAAACGCTCGCCGCCATACAGCAGGTCGGCCAACGCCAGGGCGGTCTCGGTCTTGCCGACGCCGCTGGGGCCGACCAGCAGGAACACGCCCACCGGTGCATCGGGCTTGTTCAAACCGGCAGCGGTGGCGCGCATGGCCTTGTCCAGCGCCTGGATCGCCTGCTCCTGGCCGCGCACGCGCTGGCGCAGGTCGTCGGCGAAGGTGATGACCTTGGTGTTGTGCTCACGCGCCAGCTGGCTCAGCGGCACACCCGTCCAGTGGCTGATCACCTCGGCCACCAGGCGTGGGCAGACCTCGAAGCTGACCAGACGCTCGCTGGCCTGCGCAGTGGCCAGCTCGGCCTGGATGGCGCGTAGCTCGGCTTCCAGTTCTTCCAGGCTCGGACGCGGCTCGTCGCTGCTGTCTTCGTCGTTACCGAGACGGGCGGCGGCGCATTGCTTACGCTGCTCCAGCAGACGCTCGGCCAGGTCTCGCTGCACGGCCCATCGGGTCTCAACCTGCTCCAATTCGGCACGGGCGGCGACCAGACGACTGTCCAGTGCGTCCAATGCTTCACCATCGATGGCCAGGCCGGCATCCAGGTCGCGGCGCATGGCTTCACCCTGGCGCTCGCCCTCGGCGATCTCGCCGCGCAGGCGCTCCAGTGCTTCGGGCGCGGCGGCCAGGCTGATACGCACGCGGGCGCAGGCGGTGTCGAGCACGTCCACGGCCTTGTCCGGCAGCTGGCGGCCGGCCAGGTAGCGCGCCGACAGTTCAGCAGCAGCGACCACCGCATCATCGCGCAGGTAGATACCGTGGCTCTTCTCGTACACCGGCGCCAGACCGCGCAGGATGGTGACCGCCTCGTCGACAGTGGGCTCGTGCAGTTGCACCGGCTGGAAGCGGCGGGCCAGGGCCGGATCCTTCTCGAAGTACTTCTTGTATTCGCTCCAGGTGGTGGCAGCGATGGTGCGCAGCTCGCCACGGGCCAGCGCCGGTTTGAGCAGGTTGGCGGCGTCGCCGCTGCCGGCCTGGCCACCGGCGCCGATCAGGGTGTGGGCTTCGTCGATGAACAGGATGATCGGCTTGGGCGAGGCCTTCACTTCGTCGATCACGCCCTGCAGGCGGCGCTCGAACTCGCCCTTGACGCTGGCGCCGGCTTGCAGCAGGCCGAGATCCAGGCACAGCAGCTCGACGCCCTTGAGCACCTGCGGCACCTCGCCAGTGGCGATGCGCAGGGCCAGGCCCTCGACGATGGCGGTCTTGCCGACGCCAGCCTCGCCGACCACGATGGGGTTGTTCTTGCGGCGGCGGGCGAGGATGTCGATCATCTGGCGGATCGCGCCGTCACGGCACAGCACCGGGTCGAGCTTGCCGTCGCGGGCCTGCTGGGTGAAGTTGTGGGTGAAGCGCGCCAGGTTCGATTCGCCACTGGCTGCCGGCTTGCCGGCACTGCCTTGCGGCTGTTGGCTGAGGGCGAAGTCGCGTAGGCGCTCGGCGTTGAGCTTGCCCAGCAGAGCCTGGTAACGGCTGCCGGCGTAGCGCATGGGGTTGCGCAGCAGAGCGAGGATCAGCGCAGCCTGGTCGATCTGGCTGGCGCCCAGCTCCAGGTTGGCGACCAGCAGGGCATCCTGCAGCCATTGCACCAGCTCGGCACTGAACACCGGGTTGCGCGACTCGCTGTGCTCGCCGCGCGGTTGCAGCGCCTGGGCCAGCTCGCCGGCATCGATCTCGGCGTCCTGCAGGGCACGCGCCAGCAGGCTTTCCGGGCGCTCCAGCAAGCCCAGCAGCAGGTCTTCGACGAGGATCTTGTTGCCGCCGCGCACTACACAGCGTTCGGCGGCCATTTCCAGGTCGCGCTTGCTCGCGGCGTCCAGGGCTTGAACCAGTTGTTGCAGATCGACGTTGATCATTTCATCTGTCCTTAATGAATCTTGCTGCCCAGAGTGACAAGGCCATCGGCGTTCTCACGGCCGAGCCAGGTCGTCCAGCCGAGCAGGCAGGGGTTTTCTTCGCCGATGCGCAGGTCACGGATTTCGTCCTGACGCAGTTCCAGGCGGATGTCGTAGTCCAGCGGATCGCGCAGGGTGAAGCGCACCAGCGCACAGAGCGGCTGGTAGCCCGTACCGATCGGCAGGAATTCGTGAAAGCGCGTCCAGCCCAGCTGGCGCACATGGATACGAAACTTGCCGCCACGGTCGCGCACACGCTCGCCAAGCACGGCGTCTTCACCAAGCAGGCTGTTGGCGCGGCCGAGGCGGTTGCGCTGCTCGTCCAGTACCGTCACCTGGCGCTCCAGGCACTGCTCGATGAACAGCTCGGCGTGCTTGAAGTAGTAACGCAGTACCGACTCGATCAGTGCCGCCGAGTGAGCGCGCAGGCTGAGCAGGCCGAGATAGGGCAGCAGGCGCTTCCAGTTCAGCTCCTGGGCCTGGCGAATCTGCTCGCTGCCCAGGCCGATCAGGGCGAACAGGTGCGCCGAGAAGGCGTCCATGGCCCCGCTCTGGAAGCTGGCGCGGTAGCGGTACTTCTTCCAGATCGGCAGCAACAGGCGTTGCAGGCGGTTGTTGAACAGATCGAGGAAATCGCGGGTCGGGTTGCCATCCTCGCTGTCGCCCAGGGCCTGTTCGCTGTAGAACGCCGGCAGCGGCGAACCTCCGCCGAACAGGCCGACCAGGTTGACGCGCATGCGAGCACGCAGCTCGCCGTGCTCCTCGAAGAAATGCACGCGATCGATATCGCTGCCAGGAAAACCCAGGCTCGGGTTGGCCTGGAACTCCAGGTACTCGTAGAGGCGCTCCTCATCCAGATGCGGATGCGCAGCACCCAAGCGCTCCAGCACCAGCTGTACGGCCTGGAACAGGCTGTACTCGCGGATGCCTTTGCTCAATCGACTTAGAGCAGGGGCTGCTGCCCCATACGTGGCGTCCATTTGTACAACTCTCCCTGTGTGCTCTGTACGTGCAGCTCGTGATAGCTGTTGAGGCTGGCGTAGAGGGCGAAAAATTCATTGAGTACCGAGGCGAACAGAAACAGATCGCCCTCACCCAGATAGCCTTCCGGGTTCATGGTCAGTTCGGTGCGCACCCCGCGTACCGGCAGGCCGCGGTGCAGGCGGTCGACGTGACGGTGGCCGATGTTCTTGAGGCCGCCGAGCAGGCGCTTGCTGACGCGCTCGGCGTGCTGGTCGTAGTAGCGCGGCAGGTCGTAGGTCTCGAGGATCACCTTGAGCGCCTCGACATTGGCCAACGACAGGTAGTTCAGCGACATGTTGGAAATCAGCTTCCACAGGAAGTCGCGGTGCAGCGGCGGCGCGTAGCATGGCGTGACCGCGCTGATATTGCGGAAGCTGAGGAAATCTGGAGTGTCCTCGCTGGGCAGGCAGATATCGCCCAGGCGCAGCTGGCGCGGCAGATTCTGGTTGGTGCAGGTCAGCTCGATGGACAGCGTCTCGTGCTGATCGAGATTGCGCAGGCCGAAGCTGAGCCAGGTTTCCAGACCGTCGCCGAGCATCGAGGGTTGCTGGCGCACGCTGTAGTGCGGACGTGCCACCGGCACGTCGAAGCTGGGGTCGTGCTCGAACGACTCGAACGGCACGTACTCTTCGTAACCCATGCCGCCCGGCTTCCAACCGGTGACGCGATCGACCGAGAACACACCGCAATGCTGCGAATCGAACTCGGCCGGCAACAGCAGGTATTGATCCTGCTTGCCATCGAGGCGGATCGGAATGGCGTCGTGCTGGAACAGGTTGACCACCGGCGTGCAGTACAGGCGCACGTTCTCCAGGGTCGGGCGGATGCGCTGCACGCCGGCCTTGTGGATATCGAAACGCAGCTCCAGGCCCCGCGCCTGCTTGAGCAGGTCTTCAGGCAGGCTGTGGATGGCATCCAGACCGAGCAGGTCGACGAACAGGAATTTCTCCTGGAAGGCGAAGTATTCCTGCAGATAGCGATAGCCGCGGAAGGTGTTCAGCGGGTAGGGGATCAGCGCCTCGTCCTCGGCGAAACCTACCGGTTGCACCTGCTCGGGCTTGAGCTGCAGGGTGCCGAGGGTCTGGCCGAAGGCATCCTGCAGCGGCTTGCCGGCCTGGTCGAGCAGCACCAACTGGATGCTGCCGAGGTTACGCAGCAGCGCCAGGTAAAGCATCTGGCCGATATAACGTTCGCCCGCCAGGTGCAGGCGCAGCTTGTTCAGGCCGATCTCACCGATATGCCCATCGGCGCTCATGGCCAGGCGCAGGCTGAGCAGTGCACCGTCGCCCTTGACCGAGTAATCCAGGCCGTTCAACGCCAGCGGCAGCACTTCGGTGGGGAAACAGGTGCGAAAACGACAGGTGACGCCCTCGATGGCCTTGGCCTCCACCGGCGTACCTCGACTGACCGGCAGCGCCGGGCCGGGCCGGGTCAGCGGGTCGAACTGAAGCATGCTGAAGGCCGGCAGCGGGCGCATATAGTTCGGCCACAGCAAGTGCATCAGCGAGTGGGTCAGCTCCGGCAGCTCGTCGTCGAGCTTCTGCCGCAGGCGCCCGGTAAGGAAGGCGAAGCCTTCGAGCAGGCGCTCGACGTCCGGGTCGCGCCCTGCCTGTCCGAGGAACGGCGCCAGCGCCGGGCTGCGCTCGGCGAAGCGCTTGCCCAGTTGGCGCAGGGCGGTGAGTTCGCTTTGGTAGTAATGGTTGAAAGACATCTCAGCGGCTCGTCCATGTGGCTGGGTCGACACAGTCGCTGGCATTGGCCAGCAAGGCATCGGCGCGGTGGTCATTCCATTGCGCGGGAATCAGTTTCAGATCACCTATCGGTGGAGTCTGAGTCGGGCAACCATTGCGGGACATCCAGACGCAGTGCCGCGGCTGAAAACCCTGAGCCTCAGCCGTCAAGACAACGATGCACATCGGCGCATCGGCGAGCACCGTGAAGAGTCGCCAGTCGTCACGGGCAGCAAAAGCGAATCGCCCCTGACTGTCGCTGTGCATCTCATAGCTGTGCGAGCGGTCGCTGGCGACCTCGAGAACGAGTGCCGCACCTTGCACGGGCTGCCCGCTCTCGGCAGAAACCAGACGCCCACCGATGGCCGGATTGATCGGCGCCGCATGTGGTGCCAACACGCAACCCTGCAACGCAAGCACAGCGAGCAGACCGCTCCATCGAGTCGAATAGCGCAGGAGGCGATTCATCACGAGCAACTCAACCGCCAATCAACACGGTGCCGGAGCCAGCCACCACGGTATTGCCATGGCTGCCCACGCTACCCACCACCGCCGCTGGCTTGCCGTTGATCAGCACGGTAGGAATCACCGCGCCAGCCATGGCGCCGCCACAGGCGGAAGGGTCGCCCATGCGGGCGGCCGGCAGGCTGTCGAACAGCACGTCAGGCGAACCGGCGGCGATGGGGTTGGTGCCATGGCCGGGAATCGGGCAAGCGGTGGGATCGCTCAGGCGGGCGGCGGGTTTACCGGACATGTGACGCTCCTGGGTTGACGTTGACCTGACCGCTGCCATCCAGGCTCGCGGAGAAACTGACCTGACGCCTGATGCCGTCCATTTCCAGCATGGCGTCGATGGCGAAGGCCTGACGCAATGGGTCATGGGTACGCGGCAGGGAAATCACGCGTACCTGGGTCAGTCGTGGTTCGTACGCTTCGATGAAGCGTTCGATGGCGATACGCGCCTGCTGCAACGAGTCGTGCAGCGACAGACGCATATCGTTCAAATCGGGCAACCCGTAGTCGGGCAGCGTTTGCACGCTGCCCGCACGGGTGCTGAGCATCTTGGCCAGATGGGCAGCCACCGAGGCCATGGCGGCGACCTCACGGCTCCAGCCGGCACGTTGGCCGACCTCACCACCGAGGCGCTCGAACAGGCTGCCGTAGGCCATCTCAGGTTCTTCCCACGAACAAAACACGGTGGCGACGCTGCGCGTTTTCGCGCAGTGCCAGGAAGGACGAACGACGTGTGCTGCCTGCCCACGAGTTCGGCATGACGCAGCAATGCGCGAAAACGAGCGCGTCCCGAAGGGTTGCGCCCAGAAGCGCGCCATGCTGCGTTGCTCGCCCCTCGTTTGGGATCACCAAACCACGGGGCTCGCGCCTTGCCTGGCGCGCTTCTGGGCGGCAACGCCGGTGTGTTTTGTTCATGGGCAGAACCTCACTCCTTGTCCAGCTTGCCGACCAGCGACAAGGTGAAGTCGGCACCCATGTACTTGAAGTGCGGGCGCACGTTCAGGCTGACGCGGTACCAGCCCGGCTCGCCTTCGACATCACTGACGATGACCTGGGCGGCACGCAGCGGACGACGGCTACGCACTTCGGAGCTTGGGTTCTCCTGGTCGGCGACGTACTGGCGGATCCACTTGTTGAGTTCCAGCTCGAGGTCGGTGCGCTCTTTCCAGGCACCGATCTGCTCGCGCTGCAGCACCTTCAGGTAGTGAGCCAGGCGGTTGACGATGAACATGTATGGCAGCTGGGTGCCCAGCTTGTAGTTCAGCTCGGCGGTCTTGCCTTCTTCACTGATGCCGAAGAACTTCGGCTTCTGCGCCGAGTTGGCGGAGAAGAACGCGGCGTTGTCGCTGCCCTTGCGCATGGTCAGGGCGATGAAGCCTTCCTCGGCCAGCTCATACTCGCGACGGTCGGACACCAGCACTTCGGTCGGGATCTTGGTCTCGATCTCGCCCATGCTCTCGAAGTGGTGCAGCGGCAGGTCTTCTACCGCGCCACCGCTCTGCGGGCCGATGATGTTCGGACACCAGCGGAACTTGGCGAAGCTGTCGGTCAGACGGCTGGCGAAGGCATAGGCGGTGTTGCCCCACAGGTAGTGCTCGTGACTGTTGGCCACGTTTTCCTTGTAGACGAAGGTCTTCACCGGGTTGTCTTCCGGGTCGTACGGGTTGCGCAGCAGGAAGCGCGGTACGGTCAGGCCGACGTAGCGGGCGTCTTCCTGCTCGCGGAAGCTCTGCCACTTGGTGAATTGCGGACCTTCGAAGTGGTCTTTCAGATCCTTCAGATCCGGCAGGCCGGTGAAAGTCTCCAGGCCGAAGAATTTCGGGCCGGCAGCGGCGATGAACGGCGCGTGGGACATGCAGGCCACCGAGGCGACGTACTGCAGGGTCTTGACGTCCGGGGCGCTCGGATCGAAGAAGTAGTTGGCGATCAGGGCGCCGACCGGCTGGCCACCGAACTGGCCGTACTCGGCGGTGTAGATGTGCTTGTACAGACCGGACTGAACGATTTCCGGGCTGTCTTCGAAGTCATCGAGCAGATCCTGCTTGGAGGCGTTGAGGATCTCCAGCTTGATGTTCTCGCGGAAGTTGGTGCGATCCACCAGCAGCTTGAGGCCGCGCCAGGAGGATTCCAGGGCCTGGAACTGCTCGTGGTGGAGGATTTCGTCCATCTGCCGGCTGAGCTTGGCGTCGATCTCCGCGATCATGCGGTCAACCATGGCCTTCTTCACCGGCTCGTTTTCGTTCTGCGGCTTGAGCAGCTCTTCGATGAAGGCCGACACACCACGCTTGGCGATGTCGTAGGCTTCGTCGTCCGGAGTCAGCTTGGTTTCCGCGATGATGCGGTCGAGGATGCCGAGTTCAGCGGCGCTGCGGCCGCCTTCTACTGCTGCGCTAGTCGTGCTCATGAATATGCGTCCTTGTCAGTGAGAATCAGGAATCGAGCTTGCCTTGGGCGGCCAGGCCCAGTTCGCCGAGCACGCGGTCGCGCGAGTCGTCATCGGAGAGCACGCTCTCGATGGCCTTGCGGAAAGCCGGGGCGTTGCCCAGCGGGCCTTTCAGGGCGACCAGGGCGTCGCGCAGTTCCATCAGTTTCTTCAGTTCCGGCACCTGGTCGACCAGGTTGGCCGGGTTGAAGTCCTTCATGGAATTGATCTTCAACTGCACGGCCAGCTCGTCGCCTTCCTGCTCGTCCTGCAGGCGGTTCGGCACGGCGAAGGTCAGGCTCAGCTCCTGCTTGGCCAGCACTTCATCGAAGCTGTTCTTGTCGATGCTGATGGGCTTGCGGTCTTCGATCTTGCGATCGTCGGCACGTTGGGTGAAATCGCCGAGCACCATGAGTTTCAGGGGCAGTTCGATTTCTTCCTGAGCGCCGCCGGTGGCGGGTTTGAAGGTGACGTTGATGCGTTCCTTGGGGGCTACCGAGCCTTCTTTGGCCATGGGTGTTCTCCTTTGCGTTGATGGCCCGGAGGCCTTGATTGGCGTGTTGGCGCCTTACTCCAGCACCACCTCGAGGTCGAGGTGGCACAACCTGCGATAGATCTCGTCCTTGCTGTCGCGCACCGCATGGTTCTGCGGCAGGAGCTCGCAGCAGTTGTGCAGCAGACGCAGCACATCCAGAGCGAGATCGGGTTCCCACTCGCCGAGGCCGGAGGCCTGCAGCGTCTGGTCGAGTGATTCGAGTTGGGTCTTGGCCAGGTCGTACTTCTTTGCGGCAAAGCAAAGACGGGCCAGGGTCAGTTGCCAGAAGAAGCGCTCGCGCCCGCCACGGGCGCGCGACATGCCTTCCTTGAGCTGCTGCACGGCGGTCTTCAGGCCGTCCTTGCGCAGGCCGGGGAGCACCTGCTGCAACGCTTCTTCCCAGGCTGGCGTGGCGCCCTGTTCGCTGGCGGCGGGCTTCTTCTCCACCTCCGGTGCCTGCAGGTGTGGCAGCACGTGGGCACCGATCCACACGCGGGTTTCGGCGTCGGCGAAAGGCACACCGTCGTGGAAGCGCAGCTCCTCGAGGCCCGACACCCGCTGCAGAAACAGGGCGAACTGGATTTCCACCTCGCGCATGGCCTGCTCGGCCTTGAGCTCCTGCAGGCACTCCCAGACCAGGCGCTGACCGTCGAGCCAGAACGGCGCACGGGCGATGCTGGCCTCGAGGTCGGCAAGCAAATCGGCATAGGCGCCCTGGGCGAAGCGTTCCTTGTAGGAGGCCAGCTTGTCGACCGGCAGGCCGCGCAGGGCTGTGATGTGTTCGGCGTTGCGCTCGGGCAGCGACTCGATGGGCAGCCACAGCAGGGTGCGCGACAGGCGCAACGGCTTGAGATCGGTGGCCTTGTTCTTCAGCCACCAGGCGCACAACGGACGAGCCGCGTCCTGCTGAGTACGCAGGGCCTTGTGCGCGTCCTTCTCGTTCTCGATGGGGCCGGTGCCGGTGATGATCTGGGTGGCGACCTGCTTGACCTGGGCGATGGCCGCGCCCACGGCGCCGGGCTCGGCCTGGCCCTGGCTGGCGCGCTTGATCTGCTCATCGAGACGACGGCACAGCGGCAGCAGCAGCGGCGACTCTTCGCCGAGATGGCTCGACAAGCTGGCCTCGAGGCCATGCAGGTGCTCGGCCAAGCGACGGAACAGCGGTAGTTGCTCGCTGATCGGCACATGCTCGGCCAGCGCCTGCTCCAGCCTCGGTAGCAGCCAGTTGAGAGCAGCGGCACGGGTTCGCGGCTTGCGCGGATGCAGCTCGTGCCAGTGGTGCTCGCAAAGGTAGTGCAGAAGATTCAGGCCGGCCTGCAGGCCGGCGAAGGATTCGCGCTGGAACAGCCCCCAGGTCAGCCAGGTGGCAGCGCGCAGATCCTTGGATTGAGTGGTCAGCAGGTTCTCGCTGCCTTCCCTCACCTTCTGCCAGTCGATGGCAGCGGTTTCATGCAGGGACGAGGCCTTGCCCAGCTCGGTTTCCAGCATCTCGTATTCGCTGGAATAGCGCACATCCTCACCGGCGAAGTTCCCCTCATTAATAGGAGACTTGGCCAAATTGAGATAATGCGCGGTCAGCTTGCTGGAGTACGTCATTCCATGACTCAACTATTAAAGAGGGCAACTTCCGTGACAGTAAACCGAACCATCCAGCCCAGTTAAAACATCAAAGTGCGCAACTTTTTGCGCACTTTCTTGTGCAACAAATTGCGCAAGAGCCTTATAGGACGGGCATCCTAGCCCCATGATCGAAGGTGAGCAACCGCCCGAAGTGTGAAACACCTAACATTCGAAGAGATCTTTCAAATTATTGCCAGAACATCAGTCACGATAATTCATAATGCACTTCTAACAAGTTGCTATCGTGGCTTTGCCACTCAGACAAGTTCGCCGATAGTTGTAGGAAATTACTTACTAGCAAATTAGTGGCACGTCACATTTAATGGCTACTTGCCATTATTTTTTGTGATGCCGAGCGCGGTTACTGCCCTGGCTTTTATGCCAGGGCACATGAAACACAGGGAGGGACTCAGGGACGCAGCGGTTCGCTGGAAAGACGCAGTTCGAGCCGGTGCCGTTCGTCGGACTGCAGCTGCACGATGTCCTCCATCAGGTTGGCCGTCTCGATACACAGCATGTCCTGCCAGGCATCGTCGGGGAACTGCGACAACCGCTGCGCCTTGTCGACCCAGGGGTTCCACAGCACCGCCGAACGCGAGCCGCGGGCATCCAGATGAATACGCCGCTTCCAGCCAGGATCGACGATGCTCAAGCGCGCCGGCGTGTCGAGATAGATACGATCCGTCTCTGCACCAAAGGTCGGCTCGCCCTGCTGGCGCAGTTCCTGCCAGCCTTGCAGGGTATCGAGATAGCGACAGCCCTCCAGCCCTTCGACGCTGGCCTGGCGCACATCGCTGACGGCGAAATAGGTGTGCAGCGCCTGGCTAAGAACCAGAGGCGTATCGCTGCGGTTGTGGGTTTCCAGGCTCATGCTGAGATCCTGTGCCAAGCGCACGACGAAGCTCAGACCGGCATCGCGGGGCCACCCCGCCAATGGCTGATCACGCGTGTCATAGGCGAAACGCAGCGTCACCGCATCGTCTTCCTCGTCGATCCCCAGCAGCTCCCAGTCCAGTGCCCGCACCAGCCCGTGGGCCGGCGCCTCGTCCTGCTGGTAGTGCGCCTGCACGGCCTGTGGATTACGCCGCAGGTCGCCGAACCAGGGCCAGCAGATCGGCACGCCACCGCGCACGCTCTGCCCACCTTTATAAGCAGCATCCGGGCTCAGCCAGATCAACGGCGGCTGCTCACCCTGCTGGTAGCTGAGAATCTGCGCGCCCTGCTGAGCCACCAGCAATTCGCTGTCGGCGGCACGAATCCGCCAGCAGGTCAGTTGATCCAGTTCCACGCATTCGACTTGGGCGGCGCTCATGACGACCTCTCGCAGGGATAGATGAAAGACAGTGAAACCTCTGACAACGCACAAAGCAAAACGCCCATCATAAGGATGGGCGTTTCGTCGTAACCGCTACAGACTCACTTGCCGTAAATCTGTTCCGGCAGCCAGGTGATGATGCCTGGGAACAGGTAGGCGATCACCAGCATCAGCAACTGAATGCCGATGAAGGGAATCACGCCACGGTACATGGTGCCGGTACTCACCGAACGGGGTGTGACGCCGCGCAGGTAGAACAGCGAGAAGCCCAATGGCGGAGTGAGGAACGAGGTCTGCAGGTTCAGCGCGATCATCACGCCCAGCCAGATCGGATCCAGCCCCATGGCCAGCAGCACCGGACCTACGATCGGCACCACCACGAAGATGATTTCGATGAAGTCGAGGATGAAGCCGAGCAGGAAGATCACCAGCATCACCAGGAAGAATGCACCCAGCACGCCGCCTGGCAGCGAGTGGAACACTTCCTCGATCAGGTGCTCGCCACCGAAGCCACGGAAGACCAGGGAGAACAGCGAAGCACCGATCAGGATCAGGAACACCATGCAGGTGATATCGGTGGTGCCGTGCGCCACGCTGCGCAGCTGGCTGATGTTCAGCTGGCCCTTGAACAGCGCCAGCAGGGTCGCGCCTACCGCACCGATGGCTGCTGCCTCGGTCGGCGTAGCGAAACCGGCAAGGATCGAACCGAGCACGATGACGATCAGCGCCAGCGGCGGAACCAGCGCACCGAGCAGCTTGCCCCACTCCACCTCGCCCAGCTCTTCCTTGGGAATCGCCGGCATCTTCTCCGGCTTGAGGAAGATCATCACGATCAGATACAGCACGTACAGGCCGACCAGCATCAGGCCTGGAATCAGCGCGCCCATGAACAGGTCACCGACCGACACGGTCTTCGGCGAGAAGATGCCCATCTTCAGCTGCGCCTGCTGGTAGGCGCTGGACATCACGTCACCCAGCAGCACCAGCACGATCGACGGCGGAATGATCTGCCCCAGGGTGCCAGTGGCCGCCAGCGTACCGGTGGCGATGCCTGGATCGTAACCGCGCTTGAGCAAGGTCGGCAGGGCCAGCAGGCCCATGGTCACCACGGTAGCGCCGACGATACCGGTCGAAGCGGCGAGCAGGGCGCCCACCACGCAGACCGAGATGATCAGGCCGCCACGCATGCTGCCGAACAGACGCGACATGGATTCCAGCAGGTCTTCGGCGACCTTGGACTTCTCCAGCATCACACCCATGAACACGAACAGCGGCACCGCCAACATGGTCTGGTTGTTCATGATGCCGAACAGGCGGTTCGGCAGGGCGCTCAGATAGCCCGGGTCGAAGGTGCCAGTCAGCACACCGATGCCTGCGAAGAGCAAGGAAACACCGGCCAGCGTGAACGCCACCGGATAGCCTGCCATCAGCACCACGCAGATGCTGACGAACAACAGAATCGCCATGAACTCAGCCATGTTTCACCTCCGGCGCCGGGATGCGGCCAGCGATGACATACGCAGCCTTGATCAGGTTGGACAGGCCTTGCAGGCTCATGCCCACTGCCAATAGCAGGATGATGCTCTTTTGCAGGTAGACGAACCGCAGCCCGCCGGTTTCATTGGAAATTTCCTTGGTCGCCCAGGAGTTGGTCACGTAGTCCCAACTGGCCCAGCCCAGGTACAGGCAGACCGGCAGGAGCAGGAACAGACTGCCAAGCAGCTCCACCACTGCCTGACGACGACCGCTGAATTTCTGGAAGAAGATATCCACACGCACGTGGCCGTTACGCTGCAGAACCCAGGCAGCGGCGCCCATGAACACCAGCGCGTGAGCGTAGAGCACGCCTTCCTGCAGAGCGGTGGCGCCAATGCCGAAGCCATAGCGCAGCACCACGACCACAGCCGTGCCGAGGACGAGAAACAGGGTGAACCAAGCGATTATTCTGCCGAGCCAGCCATTAAGGCCGTCAATGAGGTATGCAAGCTTGAGGGGGATTGAAGGCTTGTCGGACATAAGGAGTCCTTATCATTATGGTTTAGGGACATGACGACGAGCCTGTTGGCCTGCCATCGCGCCGCGCGCATCCTTGTGGGCTGCGGCCGGCGATTTTATGCAGGCCAGGCGGGGATCAGCAATGCCACTACAACTTTAGTCGCACTTCTGTAGCTTGAGGGTGCCGCCACCTTATGTTACTCAGGACGGGTTTGACGCCGGCGATCCCGTGGTCAGACCAATACAACAAAAAAGGAGCATTGAATGAAACGTCGCGACATACTCGCCGCAGCGGGTGTAGGCCTTGCAGCAACCGCCCTCGCTGGTTGCAAAGAAGACTCGAAAAGCGCCGCAGCGCCTCAAGAGGGCTCGAGTTCTCAAACCTTCACCTGGAAAATGGTCACCTCCTGGCCGAAGAACTTCCCTGGCGTGGGCGTAGGCGCAGAGCGCTTCGCCAAGCTGGTCGATGAAATGAGTAATGGTCGCCTGAAGGTTCGCATCTATGCGGCTGGCGAACTGGTTCCGGCGCTGGAAGTCTTCGACGCCGTTTCCCGCGGTACCGCCGAACTGGGGCACGGCGCACCGTACTACTGGAAGGGCAAAGTTCCGGCGGCACAGTTCTTCTGCGCCCTGCCGTTCGGCCCCAACGCTCAGGAAATGAACGCCTGGCTGCACCACGGTGGCGGCATCAAGCTGTGGGAAGAGGTGTACAAACCGTTTGGCGTACTGCCGATGGCGTGCGGCAACACCGGCGTACAGACCGCAGGCTGGTTCAACAAGGAAATCAATTCGGTCGACGATTTCAAAGGCCTGAAGATGCGTACCCCGGGCCTGGGCGGCGAAGTGCTGACCAAGATGGGCGGCACCGTGGTCAACATGCCGGCGGGTGAAATCTTCACTGCCCTGCAGACTGGCGCCATCGACGCCACCGAGTGGATCGGCCCGTACAACGACCTGGCTCTGGGTCTGCACAAGGCTGCCAAGCACTACTACACCCCGGGCTGGCAGGAGCCGAGCGTACTGTTCGAACTGGACGTCAACCTGAAGGCCTGGGAAACCCTGCCGCCGGATCTGCAAGCCATCGTTCGCGCCGCTGCCCGCGACGTCAACGGCGACATGCTCGACGACTACAACGCCAAGAACATGGAAGCCATGGAACAGCTCAAGTCCGAGGGCGTCGATGTCCGTCGCCTGCCGGACGAGGTGCTGGCCCGCCTGAAGGAAGTGGCTGCCGAAGTGGTCGAGACCTCGGCCAACGCCGACCCGGCCGCGAAGAAAGTCTGGGAACACCAGAAAGCCTATCTGCAGCGTCTGTACGACTATGCAGAAAGCAACGAGAAAGACATCTACAACATCCGCGGCTGATCCCCAACGGGTTTCAGGCACACGGAAAAACGCCGGCCTCAGGGCCGGCGTTTTCGTTACAGGATATTGCCGAAGGCTATCTGCTCGACTCAGCCGCGCCGTGGCGGTACCGGTCGGGTACGGCCGCTGCCATCGATGGCGACGAAAACGAACACCGCCTCGGTGACCTTGCGCCATTCATTGGACAACGGATCGTCGCTCCACACCTCGACCATCATCTGGATCGAGCTACGCCCCACTTCCAGCGCCTGCGTGTAGAACGACAGCTGCGCTCCCACGGCAACCGGTACCAGAAAGGCCATGCGATCGATGGCCACAGTGGCCACGCGACCACCAGCGATCTTGCTGGCCATGGCGGTGCCGGCCAGATCCATCTGCGATACCAGCCAGCCACCGTAGATATCCCCGAAACCATTGGTCTCACGCGGCAACGCGGTGATCTGCAGGGCAAGGTCGCCCTGGGGGATCGGATCTTCCTGTTCGTAGTCGTTCATCGGCTCGAGACTCGCGGCGCGGTTGTTGTTCTGGGCGCGGAACCCGCATAGCAGGTGGGCTGGGCGAGTATACCGACTGAACAGTCGCCGAGCGACCACTGTAGATAGCGCTGCAGGCGGCGTCGTAGCTGGCTTATCGGGCAAAACGCACGACCCGCAAAGGGCCAGTCGGGCAGGATGCCCGCCGTCGTTATTTCCAGAGAAAACTAACCTACTGATTTTCAATGATTTTATTTGAAAGAACAGGCTGGCACGGGCAGTGCAATGACTATTGCAAAGGATCGATAGGCACCGATCTCGAAACTGGAGACAGGCAGCGCAGACACCTTCCGGGTGATCGCACCGCCGTCACCCCGACAGGAGAACCGCCATGTGGATAGTCGCCCTGCTGCTTGCCAGCCTGCTGCTACTGCTCGGCCTGACGCTCGCCAGCGTCATGCTGGTTGGCCAGACCCTGTGCGCAAGCCGCAATACCGCCGAGCTGGAGCTGCCAGATGGCAATACCCGCCAGCCACAGGCGCAACCGAGCAACACGCAAGACCCCTGGCCTACCTGGGCCATTACTCACTGATCCACCGAGGAGAAACGCCATGCTGAGCTGGGCAATTACCTTCCTGATCATCGCCATTGTCGCTGCCGTACTGGGCTTCGGTGGTATCGCCGGCACCGCTACCGGGATCGCCAAGATTCTGTTCGTGGTCTTCCTGGTGCTGTTCGTCATCTCGTTCATCATGGGCCGTCGCCCACGCTTGTAAGGAGAGGTTGATGCAGTCCATCCACGCCATTGCCGCCGCCCTGTTGCTGGGCGGCGCCCTGGCGGCCCAGGCCGCCGACCGTGATGCCACGTTCCACCCTGCTGAGTTGCTGACCAGCAATGCCGAGTACCGCGAGGCCTGGCAGGATGTGGTGAAGAACGAGGAACGCCTGCCGGACTGGCTGATGAACCTCAGCGGCCTGTCGACCCCGATGCAGTCGGTGGAAGCCGACGGTGATCGCTATCTGGTCGGCCAGGTCTGCGAGGCGCAGAACTGCTTCAGCCAGCGCGTCTACGTCGCCTTCGAATGGAATGACGACGACGCCTACGCACTTTACGTGCAAGTGCCTCAGGGCCTGCCGGAAGACCGTGCACCCAGCGAACATGCCAGCCTGCGCTGGTTGGGTGAGCCGGACGAGGAAGTCCAGCAGATGCTGATGGAACAGCTGCGCAGCGACCCCAACTGGTACTAGGGTTCGCCCACACATCCGTCGCGCCAGACCGCGATGAGGTGTCAGCCTTCCTGAGTAACGGCAGTTTGCCGGCCGTCCCATAGAGGCGGCCGGCGCGTTATCATCCCCCGCCAGAACGACGAGGGGGTGCGGCATGCTCAATGGCCTGTGGCTGAGCTTTTTTCTGGTGGCAGCAGTCGCGGGCTTTTCCCGCTGGCTGATCGGCGATGATCCGACGGTGTTCGGTGCCATGGTCGAAAGCCTGTTCGCCATGGCCAAGCTGTCGGTAGAAGTGATGGTGTTGTTGTTCGGCACCATGACCCTGTGGCTCGGCCTGCTGAGGATCGCCGAGCAAGCCGGCCTGGTGGATGCCCTGGCGCGCGTACTGGGCCCGCTGTTCGCCCGCCTGATGCCGGAAGTGCCGCGCGGCCATCCCGCGCTCGGGCTGATCACCATGAACTTCGCTGCCAATGGTCTGGGCCTGGACAACGCCGCCACGCCCATCGGCCTCAAGGCCATGCGCAGCCTGCAGGAGCTCAATCCGGACAAGCTCACGGCCAGCAACGCGCAGATTCTCTTTCTGGTGCTCAACGCCTCGTCGCTCACCGTACTGCCGGTATCGATCTTCATGTACCGCGTGCAGCAGGGCGCGGAAGACCCGACCCTGGTGTTCCTGCCGATCCTTCTGGCGACCAGCGCCTCGACCCTGGTCGGCCTGCTGTCGGTGGCCCTGATGCAGCGCCTGCGCCTGTGGGATCCGGTGGTGCTGGTCTATCTGATTCCCGGTGCGCTGCTGCTCGGCGGCTTCATGGCGCTGCTGGCCGGCCTGAGCGCCACGGCACTGGCGGCGCTGTCATCGCTGCTCGGCAACCTGACGCTGTTTGGGGTGATCCTGGCCTTCCTGGTGGTCGGTGCGCTGCGCAAGGTCAAGGTCTACGAGCAGTTCATCGAGGGCGCGCGCGAAGGCTTCGACATCGCCAAGAGCCTGCTGCCGTACCTGGTGGCGATGCTCTGCGCCATCGGTGTGCTGCGCGCCTCGGGTGCCCTGGAGTTCGGTCTCGACGGCATCCGCTGGATGGTCGAGGCCTTCGGCTGGGATACCCGCTTCGTCGAGGCGCTGCCCACCGCGCTGGTCAAGCCGTTCTCCGGCAGCGCGGCACGCGCCATGCTGATCGAGACCATGCAAAGCCATGGTGTGGACAGCTTCCCGGCGCTGGCAGCGGCGATCATCCAGGGCAGTACGGAAACCACCTTCTACGTGCTGGCGGTGTACTTCGGCGCGGTCGGCATCCAGCGTGCACGCCACGCCGTAGGCTGCGCCTTGCTGGCGGAGCTGGCCGGGGTGATCGCCGCGATCACCGTCACCTACTGGTTCTTCGGCTGATCCCAGGAAGCGGAACGGTTCAGTCGGAGGCAAACCCCAACTTGTCGCCGACCCAGCTCAGCACCGGGTCGGCATGGTCATATTCGCGCAAGGCTAGCAATTTGGGTTCGATGAACGCTTCGAAGTCGTCGGCTTGCTCGAAATACACGCCCGTGAAGATGGTGAACATCGACTTGTGGCCGACCGTGGCATAGAACAGGTTGCCCACCGGCTCACCATCCTGGGTCAGCAACCTGAGACTGGCGCGGGTCGCCAGCTGCGTGTCCAGTTCCAGCTCCTGTTGGGCCAGGCCGCTGTCGCGCAGACCGAACGACGCACCGAAGGTTTCGGCATAACTGGTCATCAACGCATCAGCCGGCCGCGGGTAAAGCGAGACGCCGCTGTAGAGATAGAACCAGTCGCTGTCCTCGCTCTCGAAACTGAGGTCGATGCTGCGCGCCGCGTAGGTCACCAGCTTCTCGTAACGACCTTCGGCCGGCGCCTCATAGGCCGCGAAATCCTCGCCGCTGAGCAGCAGTCGCCGCTCTTCGGCCAGCGGTGTTTCGTGGTCGATGCAACCGGCGAGCGACAACAGGCTGAGCAACATCAGCACGTTCCTGAACATGGCATTCCTCCCTGAATGAGCGCGAGCAGCTTGCCCGATCCACGCACGCCTCGCCACTTGCAGCCATTGCAGCTGTGCGCGACGCCACACCATTCGTCCGCCTGGCGTGAATCGCCACCCTCACTGGCCGGCTGCGCCACTGCCCGCAGCGCAGCATCCGCCTAGCCTGAGCACGGGCTAGAACAACAACCACAAGGCCCGTTTATCGAAACGCCACGCACTGGTTTGCTAGGCGTTCGGCCGTTGAACGGGCGCGCGGACGATGATCCGCCAGGAGCCTGCCATGCGTGTTCTGATCACCGGTGCAGCCGGTTTCATCGGCCATCAACTGCTTGAAGAGCTGGCCATCCAGCACCCCGAATGGACGCTGATCGCCGCCGACATTCGTCCTCTGGACAGCCGCGGACTGAAAGCCAATATCGAACCGGTGTTGATGGACATGGGCCGGCCCGCGCAAGTACGTGCTTGCATCAGCGGCTGGAAACCCGATGCCATCGTCCACCTGGCCACGGTGATCCGCCCGCCCCGTGAGATGAGCGAAGCGCACCTGCACGCCATCGAGGTCGGCGGCACGCAGTGCCTGGTGGACAGCGCCATCGTCAATGGCGTGCGCCAGCTCATCGTCACCAGCTCAGGCGCCGCCTATGGCTACGACCCGTCAAACGCCGAGTGGATCGACGAGCACCATCCGCTGCGCGGCCACCCGCGCTTCGCCTATGCCCGGCACAAGCTGGAGATCGAACAGTTGCTGGCGCGCAGTCGCACGGAGAACCCGCAGCTACGCCAGCTGGTACTACGCCCCGGCACCATCCTCGGCAAGCGGCTGAACAACCCGATCAGCGACCTGTTCAAGAAACGCGCCGTGCTCGGCGTACGCGGCCATGCCAGCCGCTTCGTGTTCATCTGGGAGCAGGATGTGGTCGGCATCATCCGCCAGGGTCTGGAAGAGAGCCGCGAAGGCATCTACAACCTGGCCGGCGACGGCGCATTGAGCCTGGCGGAAATCGCCGCGATCCTCGACAAGCCCTATCGCCCACTACCAGCCGCCTTGCTGGCTGGCGCGCTGCGTCTGCTCAAGCCATTGGGGCTGAGCCAGTACGGCCCGGAGCAACTGGACTTTATGCGCTATCGGCCGGTGCTCGCCAACCAGCGGCTGAAGGAGGAGTTCGGCTACCAGCCACGCTACTCCAGCCGCGACGCCTTCATCGCTTTTCTCAAGGCGCAGGGCATCAGCTACCGCTCAAGCGAAAACCGACCTTGAGCGTCACCTGATAGTGGCCGACCTTGCCGTCCTCGATATGCCCACGGGTGTCGACGACCTCGAACCAATCCATGTTGCGCACGCTCTTGGCACATTCGGCCAAAGCATTCTCGATGGCATCCTCGATGCTGGTGCGGGACGAACCGACGATCTCGATCTTCTTGTAGGTGTGATGGGTGGACATGGTGGACTCCTGAGTCTTGAGGGTTCCCCCTTGAGACTAGCCGCCGCAACAGAAGTGTCATTTACAGGCACCTCGCTAGATCGATAAGATGCGACAAATTCTCATTCATTATGAGACACCTCCCTTGTCGACTGCCTCCAAGCTGGGCTTTTTCTTCAGCGACCACCACCGCTGGCTGCTGCAATACGTCCAGCGCCAGCTGCGCAATCGCGCCGACGCCGAAGACACCGCAGCAGAAACCTTCTGCCAACTGCTCACTGCCCGTGTCGACCCGGAAAGCCTTGAACAGCCTCGCGCATTCCTTTCCACTGTCGCCCGCCGGCTGATCTACGACCGCTACCGCCGCCAGCGCCTGGAGCAGGCCTATCTGGAGCGCCTGGCGCTGCTGCCAGAAGAATTCGCGCCCTCGGCAGAGGAAAAGATCCTCCTGCTGGAAGCGCTTACCACTATCGACCGCACCCTGTCCGACCTGCCCCTGGCGGTGAAACAGGCGTTTCTCTACAGCCAGCTGGATGGTCTTTCCTATGCCGAGATAGGCCGGCGTCTTGGCATATCCGAACGCACGGTGGGCCGTTACATGACCCAGGCCATTCGCCAGTGCTGGCTGAGCGGTATGCAGCCGTGAAAAGTGAGGCACTCGACCCCATCGTCGAACAGGCCATCGACTGGATGGTGCGTTTACGCTCGGGCCGGGCTGACGTGCGCACTCAGGATGCCTTCGAGAGCTGGCTGAACGCCGCACCGAGCCACGCTGAGACCTGGCAGCAGTTGCAAGGCCGACTAGGCGAACCCTATGACATTGTCCGCCGTGCACCGAGTGCCTTGCGTGAACCACTGCTGCAACCCGCACACGGCCGCCGCGACGTATTGCGCAGTCTGGTCGGTATCGGCCTGCTCGGTGGTGGCCTCTGGCTGGCGGCGCGCAGCGACAGCGGCCAGGCCTTGCTGGCCGATTTGCGCACGGGCAAGGGCGAGCAGCGCAACCTGACACTGGCCGACGGCAGCCGTTTGAGCCTGAATGCCAGCAGTGCCGTGGACGTCGATTTCTCTGCGGGGCAGCGTGTACTGCATCTTCGCCAGGGCTCACTGGTGGTGCAGGTGGCGGCAGATCCATCACGGCCTCTCATCGTCCGCACCGTGCAGGGCGAGGCCCGCGCACTGGGTACCCGCTTTCTGGTCGAGCGCCAGGACGAGTCGACCCGTGTGGTGGTATTGGAGCACGCCGTAAGGGTTTCCCTACCCACGGGTAGCCAGCTCGATCTGCAGGAAGGGCAGTCCGCCTTGCTGCAGCGGGCGAAGATCGAGCGTCTCGATGGCGACCAGAGCTTCCGTGCCGACTGGCTGAAAGGACAGCTCAGCGTACTCGACGAGCCGCTGGAAACGGTGATCGATGCGCTGCGCTCTTATCGCAGCGGCCTGCTGCGCCTCGACCCGCAGGTACGTAACCTGCGCGTACAAGGCGTATTCCCGCTGGACGACAGCGACCGTGCGTTGAATGCGCTGGCCGAAACTCTGCCACTGAAAGTCGAACGTTACGGCCCCTGGCTGACCCTGATTGGCCCGCGGAACTGACGCAAGGAATGAAAATTTTTCGCATCCGTGTCCTGTTTTCATCTTTCGTTGCACCTCTCTCCTGACACTACCCATATTCAGGAGAACACCCGTGCTCAAACCCTGGCCTCTCGCCCTGGTTATCGCGCTCGCCTCTGGCCTGCCGCTCGCCATGGCTCATGCCGAATCCGCCGCTCAGCAGCAGGTGATGACCTTCGACCTGCCCGCCGCCAGCCTGGGCGAAACCCTCAATGCCATTGCCCGCCAGAGCGGCCAGGTGATGTCGCTCGATCCTGCACTGGTGAGCGGCAAGCAGGCCCCGGCTGTGCGTGGTGCGATGACCGCACGACAGGCCATGGAGCAGGCATTGCTGGGCAGCGGGCTGGAGCTGCAAGTCACTGCTGGCGGTTACTACGGCGTGCGGGTGCGCCAGGCCGCGCCCGAGGTACTGGAGCTCGGTTCAACCAGCGTCGTCGGCCAGGCCTACAGTTCGGTCAGCCCGGAGGATGGCTACGTGGCCAAACGTGCCACGGCAGGCAGCAAGACCGATACGCCTCTGGTCGAGACACCCTATTCGGTTTCCGTGGTGACACGTGAGCAGATCGAGGCCCAGCAACCCAAGACCATCACCCAGGCACTGCGCTACACGCCCGGCATACATGCCGAACTGGCCGGGCCGCAGTTCGTCACGGATCAACTGACCATTCGCGGCTTCCAACAGGGCACCGGACGCATGCTGCGCGATGGCACCCGTACCTTCCTGCCCGAGTTTCTCGGCTGGGACGCCCCCGAGCCCTATGGCCTGGAGCGCATCGAGGTGCTGCGCGGCGCCAGCTCGGTGCTCTATGGCGCTTCCGATCCCGGTGGCCAGATCAACCTGATCAGCAAACGCCCGACCACCGAGCCGCTGCGCGAAGTGCAACTGCAAGTGGGCAACCTGAACTACAAACAGGGTGCCTTCGACCTGGGTGACGCGCTCGACGAAGAAGGCATCTGGAGCTATCGCCTCACCGGTCTGCTGCGTGAGACCGATGCCCAGACCGATCACATCAGCAATCGCCGTCAATATTTCGCGCCTGCCATCAGCTACCGACCGAACGATTCGACCGAGCTGACCTTCCTGGCCGAGTACCAGAAGCAGACCGGTAACTTCGCCAACCCTCTGCCAGCCTCCGGCACCGCACTGCGCGACCCGCGCGGCCGACTGGATCGCGATACCTACGTGGGTGACAGCCGCTATGACTTCATGACCAACGAGAAAACCTCGCTGGGCTATGTGTTCGAACATCGCCTCGACGATATCTGGACGCTACGCCAGAACCTGCGTTACAGCGACTATCGGCAGTCCAGTTCGGAAATCGCCCTGTTCGGCCCTCTCGGTGGCGGCCAGTACTCACGCTACAACGACCAGCGCAAGGGCGATGGTCGGCTGTTCACCATCGACAATCAGGTGCAGGCCAACTTCCTCACCGGCGCTTTGGAACACACCTTGCTGACCGGTGTGGACTACAACAACGGCAAGTTCGACCAGCGCCAGTCGCTGGACTTCATCCTGGAAGGTTTCGATCCCTTCGCCCCCACCTATGGACAGCCCCTGACCTTCGTTCCGTTCAGCAGCGCGGCCTACGAACAGAAACTCTCGCAGACCGGTGTCTACCTGCAGGATCAGCTCAAGATCGACAACTGGGTGCTACTGCTCGGCGGCCGCTATGACTGGGCCAGCAACCAGAAGGACGACCGTACACCGCAGACGCAGAAGGACGAGAAATTCAGTGGTCGTGCCGGCATCGTCTACCTGTTCGACAATGGCGTGGCGCCCTACTTCAGTTACAGCGAGTCGTTCCTGCCGGCGATGGGCATCACTACCGACGGCTCGCAATTGAGTCCGGAAACCGGCAAGCAGTACGAACTGGGTCTGAAATACGAACCGCCGGGAGCCAACAGCCTCTACACCCTCGCCCTGTTCGACCTGACCAAGCAGAACGTCACCGAGTCGGTCGGCGGCTTCTCCCGCCAGGAAGGTGAAGTACGCTCCCGAGGGGTCGAGCTGGAAGCCAAGACCGAGATTCGCCCCGGCTTCGACCTGATCGGCAGCTACACCTGGAACGATGTCGAGATCACCCGCTCGGAGAGTGGCAACGAGGGCAACACGCCATTCCGGGTACCCGAACACATGGCCTCGCTGTGGGCTGACTACACCGTGCAGAGCGGCCCCCTGGCCGGCCTGCGCCTTGGCGCCGGAGCACGCTACGTGGGCAGCACCTACGGCGACTCGGCCAACAGCTTCAAGGTGGACAGCTACACCCTGGTCGACGCCCTGATCAGCTACCCGCTCGGTAATCTGGATGCCTCGCTCGACGGCCTGGATCTGTCGCTCAATGCGGTCAACCTGTTCGACGAGGACTATGTCGCCGGTTGCTTCGGCACCGTCGGCTGCCAATATGGCCAGCAACGCACGGTCTACGGCAGCGTGACCTACAACTGGTAAGCCTGCGAGGGTGGCAAGCGCTTCGGCGACTTGCCCCCGTCCCCAGCTGTGCTGCAGCTTTCAACACGCCTCCCTGTGCAAAAGCACTGCACCCGCTTACAATCGCGATCAATTCTTATCTGCAACACGCTGATGGGAGAGGCCGTGCCTACTGACGCCTCGCTGCAACCAATCGATAGTCTCTACCGCGACCACCATGGTTGGCTGCAAGGCTGGCTACGTCGCCGCCTGGGCGACCGCGAGCGGGCCGCCGATATCGCCCAGGACACCTTCCTCCGCCTGCTAGTGACACGGCGCATGCCGGAGCACAGCGAAGGCCGCCGCTTCCTCGCACAGATCGCGCGCAACCTGATCATCGACCAGTGGCGCCGCCAGCGTATTGAACAGGCCTATCTGGAAAGCCTCGCCGCTCTACCGGAACCGGAAACCCCGTCGCTGGAAACCCGCGCCATGCTCATCGAAACCCTGATGCAGATCGACGCCATGCTCGACGGCATGCCGGCCAAGGTGCGCGAAGCCTTCCTGCTGTCACAGTTCGAAGGGCTGACTTATCCACAGATTGCCGAGCGTGTGGGCGTTAGCGTCAGCTCGGTGCAGAAGTACATGCTGCGCGCCATCGCCGCCTGCTATCAGGTGCTCTACGCCGAATGAAGATCGCCCAGGACGCGCCCATCGCCCCGGCCATTGTCGAGCAGGCCAGCCACTGGTTGATGCTGCAGTGGGGCGGCGAGATGGATGACGAACAGCAGCGCCGATTCAACGAGTGGCGCGCCGCCGACCCCGAACATGGCCGCGCCTGGCAGCGCCTCGAACAACTGCAAAGTACCCTGAGCGGCGTGCCGGCCGACACCGCCTGCGCGGTACTGCGTGAGCTGCCCGATGCGCGTCGACGGCAGACGCTCAAGCTGCTCGGCACGCTGTTGCTGGCCGGCGGCAGCGGCTACCTCGCCCAGTCGCAACTGCCCTGGCGCGAGGCCATGGCCGACCTGCGCAGTGGCACTGGCGAACGCCTGCAACGCACCCTGACCGATGGCAGCCGGCTGAGCCTCAACAGCGGCAGTGCGGTGAATATCCTGTTCAGCGCCAGCGAGCGACGCATCCATCTGCTTGAGGGCGAGGTGCTGCTCAACAGCGGCCATGACGCGGCGCAGCGGCCGCTGATCGTGGAAACCGCAGCCGGGGAAATCCAGGCGCTGGGCACACGCTTTTCCGTGTATCAGCGTACTGGTGGCAGCCAGGTGGAACTGTTCGAGGGCGAGCTGGAATTGCGTCCGCGCAGTGCATCGCCACTGCGTTTGCAGGCCGGGCAGAGTCGCTGGTTCTCCGCCACCGGGTTTGGCGAACTCACCAGAGTCGATACCAACACCATCGCCTGGCATGACGGTCGCCTGATTGCCGAGCGCATGCCGCTGGGGCAGTTCCTCGCCGAACTGTCCCGCCATCGCCCCGGCGTGCTGCGCTGCGATCCAGCCGTTGCCAACCTGTCGCTGACCGGCGTATTCCCGTTGGCCGACACAGACCGCGTGCTGGCGGCGCTGCAGCAGTCGCTGCCGGTGAAGGTGCATAGCCTGACGCGCTACTGGGTCACCGTCAGCCCTGCGTAGGGTGCGCCGTGCGCACCAGCCTTATGTTGAGACGTCCGGGCGGTGCGCATGGCGCACCCTACGGATAGCTCTCCGACGGGCGCTATGTCGGCCACGAATGCATCGTGAAAATTTCTCTGCTGCCCTTTGTCGGTTTTGCCGATTCGTTCGGGATACCTCTTGAACTCAACCAAGAAGCATTCTCAAGAGGATCATCCAGAATGCCGCATCTGCCCACGTCGACCCGTTCCCGGCTGAGCCTCACGGTTCGCCACACCCTATTCGCCGGCCTGCTTACCGGCGGCCCGTTGCTGCTGGCCATGCCCGTGACTCAGGCCATCGCCAGCGAACAGACCCGCAGCTACGCCATCCCTGCCGGTAACCTCGACCAGGCGCTGAACCTTTTTGCCAGCGAGGCCGGCATTCTGCTTTCCGCCGACGGCCAGCTCACCGCCGGCAAGCGCAGCCCAGGGCTCAATGGCAGCTATTCGGTGGACGAAGGCCTGGCGCGACTGCTGGCCGGTACCGGCCTGAGGGCGCTCAGTGCCAACGGCAACTACATGCTGGAAATGGCGGCGGTGCATAGCGATGCGCTTGAGTTGGGGGCGACAACCGTAACCGGTAGCAGCCTCAATGCGATGACCGAGGGTAGCGGCTCCTACACCACCAGTGCAGTGACCATTGGCAAGGGCCAGCACACGCTGAAGGAAACACCGCAGTCCATTACGGTCATGACTCGCAAGTATATGGATGACCAAAACATCACCAGCATTGATCAGGTCATGGAGAAAACCCCGGGCATCGCGGTATATGAGTCCCCAATGGGTGGTAAGTACTTCTACTCCCGTGGCTTCATGATGCAGGGGCAGTACCAGTACGACGGCGTGCCTCTGGACGTAGGCGCGGAGTACGTCCAGGCCAATAGCTTCTCGGGCGACATGGCTTACTACGACCGCGTCGAAGTGCTCAAGGGCGCGGCGGGTATGATGAAAGGCTCCGGTGGTTCTGCCGGCGGGGTCAACTTCGTGCGTAAGCGTGGTCAGGACAAATTCACGACCAGCCTGACACTTTCGGCCGGCTCCTGGGACAACTACCGTGGCCAGGTGGATGTCGGCGGCCCGCTGAACGAGTCGGGAACCCTGCGCGGCCGTGCCGTCATGGCTCAGCAGGATCGCCAGTACTTTTACGACCTCGGCGAACGGGAGGATCAGATCCTCTACGGCGCCCTGGATTATGACCTCACACCAGACACCACCGTCGGTGTGGGCGTCGCCTACGAAAGTCTGGACGCCACCCCTTGCTGGCATGGCCTTCCCCGCGACAGCAACGGTAAGGATCTGAAGCTGAGTCGCTCCACTTGCCTGGGCGCATCCTGGAATAACTGGGAGAGCGAGCGCACCACCGTCTTCGCAGACCTGTCGCATCGGCTGAACGAGGACTGGGCCTTCAAGTTCGCCAGCGTTTACACCCGCAACAAGCAGGACATCAAATACGCGCTGTCCGAAACCAACGGCGGCGTCACTCCAGGCGCCACATCGGCACCATCCAATGTCTACTCGGGCCTGTTCGACTATGACCAGACCGACTACGGTTTCGACGCCTACCTGGATGGGAAATTCGATGCATTCGGCCTGGAGCACGAGCTGACCGTCGGGGCCAATGCCAGCCGCGGCAAGACCCGTGACCACATGGCGCTCATCAATATGACCGCATTGCTGGGCACGACACAGGATCCGTTCAAACCGAACGCGCATATTCCCGAACCACCGGACAGCTTCTACGCACCCAACTCCTATCGTGGTGGCCCGGTACCCACCGAGTCGGATACCCGGCAATTCGGTACCTACGCCACGCTGCGCCTGAAACTCGCCGAACCGCTGACATTCGTGCTGGGCTCTCGCGTCAGTTGGTATCGCAACAGCCGCGACTCCTACACCCGCGCCTGGAACTACTGGCAACATGACAGGAGCCAGGAGAACGGCGAGGTTACCCCCTTTGCCGCACTGATCTACGACCTGAACGACAACTGGTCCGTTTACACCAGCTATGCCGACATCTTCCAGCCGCAGAGCACTTACACCGACGAGTCCAACAGCCCGATACAGCCCAAGACCGGCGCCAACTACGAGCTGGGTATCAAGGGTGAATTGATGCAGGGCCGCGTCAATACGGCATTCAACCTGTTCCGAACCGTCGAAGAGCACCGTGCAGAAGCGAACTACAGCACCAGTTGTCCGGGTTCTTCCGACGGATTCTGCTACAGCGACGTGGGCAAGGTGCGCGCGCAAGGCTTCGAAGCAGAAATCAGCGGCGAGCTCGTTGATCGACTCCAACTGCTGGCAGGCTACACCTACACCCAGACCAAGTACCTGGAAAGCGCCAACCTCGACCCGCAAGAGCCGACCTTCTCCGTCACCTACTTCCCGCGCCACCTATTCCGAGCCTGGGCCGACTACCAGTTGCCCGGCGAACTGGAGCGCTGGAACCTCGGCGCCGGCGTGAGCGTACAAAGCGACATTACCTACCAAGATGCGAACGTGAGCCCCGCCGTCAGTTCGGTGCAGGCCGGTTATGCGATCTGGAGCGGCCGCGTAGGCTTCCGTATCGATGAAAATTGGTCTGTCGCGCTCAACGGCAACAACCTGTTCGACAAGAAGTACTACCAGAGCGTAGGTGCCGTTTCCTGGGGGAACTTCTACGGCGAGCCGCGTAACTTCATGCTGACGGTCAAAGCGGACTTCTGATTCGGGTAGCACCTGCGCTCGAAGGAGCGCAGGGCCGCCTACTCGCCAGCAACCACTCAACGACCATTCCCAAGCACCATCCTCCTGCGTAGAATTGCGATAAATTCTTATTCGCAACCTCTCGGCAGGAGGCTGGATGTCCACGCTGCTATCCGAAACGTCCAACCACGCCCAGTTGGACGTGCTCTACCGCGAGCATCACAGCTGGCTGCGTGGCTGGCTGCGCCAGCGCCTGAACAGCTCCGCCGATGCCGCCGACCTGGCCCAGGACACCTTCATCCGTGTGCTGCTCGCCCGCAGCGCTGGCAACCTGCGTGAACCACGCCATTACCTGGCGACCGTCGCCCGCGGTCTGGTGATCGATCTGTATCGTCGCCGCTCGCTGGAGCAGGCCTATCTCGAAGCCCTGGCCCTGCAGCCTGAGTACTACGAGCCCTCCGCCGAAGCCCGCGCTCTGATCCTCGATAGCCTGCAGGCCATCGACCGCCTGCTCGATGGCCTGGGCGAGCGTACCCGCGCAATCTTTCTCGCCGTGCAGCTAGACGGCCTGAGCTACGAGAAGGCTGCCGAGCGGGTTGGAGTCTCCGTCACCACCGTACGCAAACACCTGGCCAGCGCGCTGATGCACTGCCTGTTGCTGGACGAAGCATGAAGCTCGCCCTCAGCCAGGCCGTGGATTGGTACGTCTGTCTGCGCGACAGTCAGGCCACCGATGCCCAGCGTGCCGCCTGGCAGGCCTGGCTCGCCGAGGATCCGCGCCACGCCCAGGCCTGGGCGCGCCTGGAAAACCTGCGCCAGCGCTTCGACCAGGCGCCACAGGGCATCGCCACACTGACCCTGGAGAATGCCCGGCACAGCCGCCGCAACGTGGTGAAGGCGCTGGCCGTGCTGCTGGGCGTCGGCCTGGTCGGCTGGCAGGGCTATCAGGTTTCGCCGTGGAGCGCCGATTACGTCACCCGCGTCGGCGAACGGCGACGCGTAACGCTGGCTGATGGCAGTCGCCTCGACCTCAATACCGACACCCGCGTGGATATCCGCTTCACGACCGGGCAGCGACTGATCCATCTGCTGCACGGCGAGATTCTCGTCACCACCGCCAAAGACCCGCGCCCGCTGAGCGTGCAGACCGCCGAAGGGCACATCCTTGCGCTCGGCACCCGCTTTGGCGTGCACCAGACCAGTAACCAGACACGGCTGACGGTCGAGGAGCATGCCGTGGAAATCCGCCCGAGCCTGGCCACCACTCAGGCAGTGCGAGTGGAAGCCGGCCAGGCATGCGATTTCACCAGCACCAGGGTCGGCGCATTGCGTCCGGCAGCGGCCAGCGCCTCGGCCTGGACGCAGGGCATGCTGGTGGTGGTCGACTGGCGCCTGGACGAAGTGCTCGCCGAACTGTCGCGTCACCGTCACGGCTACCTGGGTTGTTCGCCACAGGTGGCGGCCATGCGTCTATCCGGCGCCTTCAACCTGAACGACAACGAGGCCACGCTGGCCAGCCTGCTGGACGCCCTGCCGATCCAGATGCGCCGCATGACCCGCTACTGGATACACATCGAGGCGCGCGAAGCATGACGGCGCCAGCCTAGCTCCGAGGCGCCGCATGAAATGCGGGGGCATTCACAGTGGCGTAAATATTTTTATCGCAGGGGTAACAGATTTTCATTCCTATTTCGGCTCCATGTTCACGCCCATTGCCGCCTGCCCGCCCAGGCCACCTGAACAGGAGCCATTCGATGTCCGCATCCCCCTCTCCACTCGCTCGTAGCATTCGCCAGGCAGTCCTGGCCCTGAGCCTGTCCGGCTCACTGCTGGCTACCGCCAGCGCCTGGGCCGAACCGCTCAGCTACAGCATTCCCGCTGGCAGCCTGGCCGCCGCGCTCAGTCAGTTCGCCGCCGCCAGCGGCGTGACCATCAGCTTCAGCAGTGAAGAAACGGCAGGGCTGAGTAGCAGTGGCCTGCATGGCAAGTATGAGGTGGATCAGGGCTTCGCCGTGTTGCTGCAAGGCAGTGGCCTGCAGGTGCAACAGGCTGGCGACAAGCGCTACGTACTGGTTCGCCCGAGCCAGGAAGGCGCGCTGGAGCTGAGTGCGATGACCGTATCCGGTGCCCAGCTGGGCGCCACCACGGAAGGCACCGGCAGCTACACCACCGGTTCGACCAACACCGCGACCGGGCTGAACCTGTCGATGCGCGAGACGCCGCAGGCGGTCAGCGTGGTGACTCGCCAGCAGATCGAGGATCAGAACCTCACCGACATCGCTCAGGTACTCGAACAGACCCCGGGCGTGGTCGTCGACAGCATGGGCCCGGCCGGCAGCGACGCCAACCACATCTACGTGCGCGGCATGGAGATCGGCAACATTCAGGTCGACGGTATCAACCGCACCGACAGCTACGGCTTTCGTGACGACCTCGCCGACATGGTCACCTATGACCGGGTCGAAGTGGTGCGCGGCGCGACCGGGCTGATGTCGGGCACCGGCGACCCCAGTGCCACCGTGAACCTGATCCGCAAGAAGCCGACCCTGGAGACGCAGCGCAAGCTGACCGTGCAGGCGGGCTCCTGGGACAGCTACCGCACCGATCTGGATGTATCGGGCAAGCTCTCGGAGAGCGGCCATGTACGCGGTCGCTTCGTCGCCTCGAAGAGTGACAGCAAGAGCCATGTCGACCGCCAGGAGCTGGAGAAACAGGTGGCCTATGGCGTACTGGAATGGGACATCAGCGATGCCACCATGCTGACCGTGGGTGCCGAATACCAGAAGATGGATAACGATGGAGCAGGCAACCACGGCTTCCCGATGTACAACGCCAACGGTACCCACTTCAAACCATCGCGCTCGTTCAACTCCGGCGCCGACTGGAGCTACCACAAGCGTGAAACCAAGACGCTGTTCACCACCCTGGAACATGCGCTAGGCAACGGCTGGCAAGTGAAATTCAACGCCGAGCATAGCCGCCGCAGCTATGACGATGCCTTCGCCACTGCTGCCAGCGGCAGGGTCAATCCCGATGGCAGCGGTATCTCCACCTGGACAGGCCGCTGGGCAGGCGAGCCGCGCCAGACCTCGTTCGACCTCTCAGCGTCGGGCCCCTTCGAGCTGTTCTCCCGCGAACATGAATTGCACCTGGGCGCCAGCCACGCCAAGTCCTATTACCGCAGCTACGGCTACGACCTGTGGGGGTTCCAGAGCATCGACAACATCTTCACCTGGGACGGCTCGCTGCCGATACCCGACATCGTGCGTGACAAGTATTCGGAAGATGCGCTGGATGAAACGCAGACGGGATTGGTCGCGGCGGCACGCTGGAGCCTGTCCGACAGCGTATCGTTGATCACCGGCACACGGGTGATCGACTGGCAACGCGACAAGTCTTCACGCGTGCTGGCGACCGGCAATGTTACCTCCACCCGAGAACAGGAAAATGGCATCGTCACGCCTTACCTTGGTCTCATCTACGACTTCGCCGAAAACTGGTCTGCCTATGCCAGCTACACCACCATCTTCAACCCTCAGAATGTGCAGCAGGTCGGCGGCACCTATCTCGAGCCGAAGGAAGGCGAAAGCTATGAGCTGGGCCTCAAGAGCGAGTTCTGGGACAAGCGCCTGACCGCCGGCCTCAGCATCTTCGAGGTACGCCAGGACAACCTCCCTGTGGCAGATCCTAACAACCCCGGCTACTCCATCCCCGAATCCGGCACCAAGACCCGTGGTTTCGAGGTGGAAATGGCGGGTGAGATCCTGCCGGACTGGCAGGTTGCTGCCAGCTATTCCTATGCGGTGATCAAGAACGCCGATGACCAGCGCATGCTCACCGAGGTACCGCGCGACACCTTCAAGCTGTTCACCAGCTATCGCCTGCAATCCATTCCGCAGTTGAAAGTCGGCGGTGGCGTGCGCTGGCAGGGTGCGGAGTACTACAAGGGCGCCGGCCCCAACAACGCCACCTTCCACCAGGGCGCCTACAGCGTGGTCGATCTGATGGCGCAGTACGCCTTCACCCCCGAAACCAGCGTGTCGCTGAACCTCAACAACGCGCTCGACGAGACCTACTACACCGCCATCGGCGCGCGCGGTTGGTATGGCACTCCGCGCAGCCTGACGGCAAGCCTGTCGCATTCGTTCTGAGAGGCAGGGCGCTCATCACCAGCCAGGCTTGAGCGCCCTAGCCCAGAGGCTTCGATGAAGCATCAGGCAGGACAAGCTGCGCGTCACCCACTCCGTCCCTCACAAAATTTCTCGCCAGATCGCCAATGCCGCTAAAGGCGACATTGGCGCTGTGCTCGAAACCTCGATCAGAACTCCACCTGATAACCCAGCGTGAAGGTACGGCCGCGACCCTTGAAGTTGTAGTCGTTGGCGATGCGTGCCGACTGCGAGTAGTAGGTGAAGTAATCCTCGTCGAGCAGGTTGTCGATGCCCAGTGACAGGCTGCCCACCGGCAGGCGGCGGCTGACGCTGGCCGAGAGCAGGGCGTAGCCGTCGAACTCCAGACGTGGGTCGTCGAAGCTGCGGCTGACGTAGTAGTTGTATTGCAGGTAGCTCGACCAGTCCTCGTTCCAGTTGGCCTGCCAGGCCAGGCTGTATTGATCCGGCGAGATGTTCAGACCGGTCAGGCGCGTATCCACCTTGCCGTCGCCATCGGTATCGGACTTGCCCTGGCTGTGGGCGTAGCTGCCGCGCAGGCTGTGGCGATCACTCACGTGCCAGTTGCCGGTCAGCTCGTAACCCTGGATTTCCACCCGCTCGCGGTTGGCGATGTAGTTGCCATCGCTGTTTACCGACAGGCGCTCGCCGACGTTGGAGAAGGACTCGTAGTAGCTCAGTTCCATGTCCACTCGGTCGAAGTTCAGGCGCATACCCACCTCGCGCGAACGGGTGACGATCGGCTCCAGCTCCAGCAGGCTTTCCACGTCCAGGCCCGGTTCGTCGAGCCCGCGCAGCACACGGCCGATGTCGGGCATGCCGAAACCTTCCGAGTAGCCGCCGTAGAGCTGCGCCCAGTCGGTCGCCTGGTAGGTGAAACCGTAGTTGCTCAGGGTCTTGCCGAACGACACCTCGCCGCCGGTCACGCTTACCCCGCCCGCGTTGTTGGTGCCCCATACGGTGCGGAAATCATCCACGTCCAGCTCGGAGTGCTCACGGCGCACACCGGCCATCAGGGTCAACTTGTCGGTCAGGTGCAGGTCACCCTGGAGGAAGCCGGCCTGGTTGTCGTAGGTGGACGGCGGCACGTAGCTGCGGTTGGTCTGCACCAGCACCTGTTCACCCTTGTCACGCATCAGGTCGACGCCACCGGTCAGGTCGAGCAGGCCGTCGAACAGGCCACTGCGGCGCAGGGTCAGCTTGCCGCCCCATTTCTCCGAGTCGCTGCGGCTCTGCTCCCACAACGTGCCGACCGGCGCGATGTTGGGATCCTGGAAGGCGGCCGACATCAGCGCACCAAACTGGCCGCGGTAGCGCTGGTGATAGAGCTGCACGTCGAGCACGTTGCCGTACAGATCCTGGTTGCTGTAGCTGAAGGTGTACTGACGGTTTTCGTTGAACGCCGGATCGCCTTGCGGATTGCCCTTGCGCGCGGTGGTGGGGATGCCGGCAGAGCGGTCACCGAGCACCGGCACGTAGTCGTTGTTGCCCTTGAGTTCGTAGTGGTTGGCGCTGAACTGCAGGTGCTGCACCTCGTCGATCCAGTAACCGAGTTTGAACATCAGGTCATGGTCACGGGTGTCCTGGATCTCGCCAGGGTAGGCAACGCCGATCAGCTCATCGTTGGCGTCGTAGAACGCGCCGCGCTCTTGCCAGGTGGCGCCGAACAGGGTTTCCCAGTCGCCCTGCTGGGCGCTGACCCGGTAGTTCATCTTGTAGCTCAGGCCATCCTTGCTGAAGCGGTCATCGCTCTCCAGGCTGACGCCGGCGTGCTGGTTGATGCCATCGCTCTCGGGGCGGCGGCTGATGAAGTTGACGATACCGCCCGTGGCGCCGCCGCCATGCTCGGCCGAGGCACCGTGGATCACCTCGATGCGCTCGATCTGCGCCAGATCGATGGTGTAGCTGCTGCGCCCGTCGTTACGGATCGAGCTGGCCTGCGGCACACCGTCGACGAGAAATTGCGGGGTACGGCCGCGCAGCGTTTCACCGGCATTGGACATCTTCTGCCGGCTTGGCGAATAGGACGGAATCAGGTTGCTCAGCACCTGGCCCGGGTCGCTGCTCAGCGCCAGTTGCTGTTCGATCTGCTGCCGATCGATCACGGTCACGCGCTGGCTGGTCTGGCCGACAGCGGTATCGCCACGCAGGGTACTAACGGTGATCTGGGTGGCGTCCAGTTCCAGTACGTCGCTGGTCACCGGACGTTGCTGCGGCTGTGGCTCCAGGCCATAGATGCCCTCACCCTGACGCACGGCGCGCAGGCCGCTGTCTTGCAGCAGACGGGCGAAGCCTTCCTCGACCTCATAGGTGCCTTGCAGGCCCTGACTGCGCTGCCCCTGCAACGCAGTCGCATCGAACGACAGCGCTATGCCGGCTGCACTGGCATAGCGGTTCAGTACCTCGGCCAGCGGGCCGCCAGCGATATCGAAAGACTGTGCCTGCACGGCAGACTCTGCTGGCGCGGCACTGACCGTCGGCACCGCCAGTGCCAGGCCGGAGCAGAGCAATGCGGCCTGAACGGCCACGGTCAGCGAATGCAGTTTGCAACGAGGTTGACGCATGGATTTCCCCTGAGAATGGAAGGCCTGTAGCCGGTATTTCAGGAGGGCCGAACCAGTCGAGAAAAAAGTGCAAACGAAAATGAATATTTTTAAACACTATACCTTCGGCACCAGCGTCACCCAGTAGTCGGTACGCCGCACCACCCGCACCGGGAAGCTGTGTTCCAGCGCGGCCAGGGCGCGATCGGTGTCGGCCAGGGGGAAACTGCCGGATACCTTCAGCCCGCCCAGTGCCGGGTCGAGCCGCAGCACGCCATGGCGATAGCGCGCCAGCTCGGCGATCACCTCGCCCAGCGGCTGATCGAGGGCGATCAGGCTGCCCTGCGTCCAGGCTGTCGTGGCGGCATCGTTGGCACGCGCTGACCCGAGCTGCCCGGCATCGAAGCGCAGGTGATGCCCGGCAGTCAGCGTCTGCATGGATTGCAGATGGCGCAACGGCGCGACCTCCACGTGCTGCTCCAGCACGGCGACCTGGCTGCCTTGCTCATCGCTGCGCACGCAGAAACGCGCACCCTGGCTGCGTACCAGGCCATGGCGGGTTTCCACCAGCAGCGGGCGGGCCTCGCCGGGGCTGTGGATCAACGCTTCGCCACTCAACAAACGCAGCAGGCGCCGTTGTCCGTCGACATGCCACTGCGCCGCGCTGGCGGTGCCGAGCCTCAGCTCGCTGCCATCGCTCAGTTGCCACTGGCGACGCTCACCTACGCCACTGCGGTAGTCGGCCAGCCAGTAACGCCGGGTGTCGCTTTGCCAGGCGAACCAGCCCAGCGGCGCGGCCAGACCGACCAGCGCCAGACTGCCGAGCAGGCGCCGTCTGCCGTGGTCGACGCCGCGTAGGGTCGACGAGGCGATGGGGCCAGGTAGCAGACCCAATTGCTCACGCAGCTTCTCGATCTGCTGCCAGGCCTGACGATGATGCGCATCGGCGTCATACCAGCGTTGCCAGGCCTGCTGCTCGCTGGCATCGCTGCTGCCAGAGCACAGCCGTGCGTACCAGCCGCTGGCAGCCTTGAGCGCAGCGCGCTGTGCCTCGTTCACGACTGCCAACCTGCCTGCAACAGGCAGCAGTGCTCCACGGCGCGGGCCATGTAGTTGTTCACGCTACGCAGGGAGATACCCAGGCGCGCGGCAATCTGCGCGTAGGTAAGACCGTCGAGCTGAGACAGGATGAATACCTCGCGTACCGTGCGACCGAGACCGTCGAGCATACGGTCGACGTCCATCAGCGCTTCCAGCAGCAACGCCTGCTGTTCGGCGCTGGGTTGTTCTGCCTGCGGCTGGCTGGCCAGCACATCGAGGTAGGCCTGCTCCAGCGAGCGGCGGCGCAGGAAGTCGACCATCAGTCCGCGCGCCACGGTGGCCAGGTAATCGCGCGGCTCACGGATGCTCGCCGCATTGCCGGCACGCAGCAGGCGCACGAAGGTGTCCTGCGCCAGGTCGGCGGCATCGCAACGGTTGCCCAGGCGCCGTCGCAGCCAGCCTTGCAGCCAACTGTGATGATCACGGTAGAGGGTATCCAGCACCTGGACTTCGGCAGACATGGCGCGATTTCGTATCAAATGACAATGAATTGCATTGTCATCCGTGCCGTACCAACTTGGCAATATCGCCGACGCTACGCCAGCTCGCTTCTCAGCCAGTGCGCCAGGCGCTCGCTGCGTGGATCGGCGCGGCGCGTCCACAATGCCAGGCAGCCGCTGGTCTCGACGAATCCCCAGGGCGCCACCAGGCGGCCGGCGCGAAGGTCGTCGGCCACCAGCGTCTGTGGCGCGATGGCCACGCCCAGCCCGGCGGCTGCCGCCTCCAACAGGTAGTAGAGGTGCTCGAAACCCTGCCCCTGCTGCATGCGCTCTGCCTCCAGGCCCTGCGCAGCCGCCCATTGTGGCCAGGCCTGGGGACGCGAGGTGGTGTGCAGCAACGGCTCGGCGTACAGCGCCTCGGCAGTGGCTGCTGCCAGGCGTGCATGGTTGGCATAACGCGGGCTGAGCACCGGACCTATACGCTCGAGCGCCAGCTCGAACACCTGCATGTCGGCCGGCCAGGGCGGATCGGCGAACAGCAGGGTCGCGTCCACCTCGGCGCTGCGCGGATCCAGCTCGCCCTGGCTGGCCGACAGCTGCAGGCGCAACTCCGGCAGTTCGCGCTGCAGGCGATCCAGCCGCGGGATGAACCAGCGCGCCAGCAGGCTGCCGGGGCAGCCGAGCACGAAGGGCCGCTCTTCCTGCTGGCGGCGCAAGTCGGCGCACACGCCACGCAAGCGCTCGAAGCTTTCCGAGGTGACATCGCGCAGGCGCAAACCGGCATCGGTGAGTTTTACGCCGCGCCCGTCCTTGTCGAACAGGCTGACCCCGAGCTGTTCCTCCAGTGCACGAATCTGCCGGCTGATCGCGCCGTGGGTGACATGCAGCTCATCGCCGGCACGGCTGACGCTCTGCAGACGAGCGGCGGCCTCGAAAGCGCGCAGGGCATTGAGTGGTGGAAGGTCTCGGCTCATATCGAGTGAATTTTCCTGACAAGTCGGAAAACTCTAATGATTTTTCTGCGGCCTGACCATGGCCGCCTGGCAGCCGATGCATCGGCCCCGATCAGAAGGTGACCGGCGTATTGACCCAGAGAATGCGGGCCTCGCTATCGCCACCGTTGCGGTAGCCGTGAGGCAGGTTGCTGGGGAAATGGAAAGCATCGCCAGCCGTCAGGCTGTAGGTCTGCTCGCCGATGGTCAGCTCGATACTGCCGGTCAGCACGTAGCCCATTTCCTCGCCGGGGTGCTCGATCAGGCCATCGCTGGCCACGCCAGGCGCAACGATATGGATATTGCCCTGCAGCAGGCCACCCTTCTGCAGATGCGTGATGCGCTCCAGGCCTATCTCGCCGTCCTTGTTGCGTTTGACGAAACGCTTCACCGGCCTGTCGCCGGCACGCAGCACGGGCTCGTCGGAAACCCATTCCTCGGACGTGAGCGTCGACACGTTGCTGCCCAGCGCACCCGCCAAACGGTGCAGCATGGCCAGCGAAGGCGAGGCCGCATCGTTCTCCAGCTTGGAGATCAGGCTTTCCGAGCAGCCAGCGGCAACCGCCACCTGCTTGAGGGTCAGCCCGGCGACCTTGCGCGCATGGCGCAGGCGCATGCCCAGGCTGGGCAGGCCATCGGTGTGGTGAGCCTTGGTCGAAGGGGTAGGACTGGGTTTGCGCATGTACATCTCGATCAATGGATGACAACGGGTACAGCCACGAACGGCACAGTATCGCGCAAGGCGCTCACGGAATTAAGGGTGCTTCTAAAAACGTAGGCGAGGCAGTCAGCGCAAGGCGCAACGACCAACGGGAGTAACAGCCAAAGGCTGGCCCGAAGGGTGAGCGCTAGCGAATCAAACAGGCGAAAAACGCTCGGAGTCGCGCTCGACTTTACAAGCTGTAAATGAGCATTTGACCGGGCTGGCGCTCCAGCCTGTTTTTAACGCAGCGATGACAACGCAGATAGTTTTTAGACGTGCCCTTAAGCCGTGAACGCCCTTGGCGCGACTTTGTACGTTATGCCAGGCCCATGCCAGCGAGGCACAGGCCTGGCAGCCGGTCAGCCGGCGCTGACCACGAAGTGCACTTCCACCGGGTTCAGGTCGTTGATCGGCACGATGTCCTGCGGGCAGGCGGACATTACCACCACGCAGTCCATGGCTGCCTGAATCTCGACGTAGTCACCGGCCTTGGAAACCGGCGGCAGCCACTCGATGCTGTAGTCCGCCTTGACCGGGATGTTCATCCACAGGTTGAACGGCTGCGGCACTTCACGGGCGCGCAGACCGATGGCCTGCAAGGCAAGGCGCATGTTGTCGGCGCAGCTGTCGTGATACCCCTCGACACCGAGGTTGGTGTAGCGATGCAGGTCGCAGGCGGCGATCAGGGTGTCATGCACGCCTGGCGAGGTGTCGGTCAGCAAGGTGCCGATGGTGCGGCGACGGTTGCTGAACAGCTCGTCACCCGCCTTGGGGATGATGCGGTCGATGTGCGCACGGGCGTGTTCCATGGAAAGGAATTCGCTGAGGTCTTCGGCATTGAACAGCCAGGTGTCGCAGACCTGGGTGCCATGGGTGTTGATGATCTTGATCACCTCACCGGCCTTCAGGCGCACGGCGCGGCCACAGCGGGCCGGCACGGTGTAGGTCTTGCCCAGCTCGGGCGTGCCGTCGGCCGACAACGGCTCGTTGAGGGTGGCGTTGGTGCCCAGGGAGGCGCCGTTGTCGGGCTGACAGCAGGCGGGATAGTCGTGGGCGTGGTTGGAATGGCTCATGGTCGCTCCTAGATGGGCAATGGCAGGTCAGGCTTGTTCGGCCAGTTGGACGAGGCTCCAGGCCAGCGCACGGGCGCCGGCTTCGAGCTGGGAAGGTTCGGTGTATTCGTTGGGGTTGTGGCTGATGCCATCGCGGCTGGGCACGAACAGCATGCCGGTGGGGCAATGCCCAGCCAGGTACATGGCATCGTGGAAGGCACCCGAGCGCAGGCTCAGGGACGCCTCGCCCGTGGCATCGGCGGCCTGCTGCAGCACCTCGACGATGCGGGCCTCGAAGGCCACCGGCGGATGGCTGAACAGTGGCTGCAGCTCGGCGCCTTCGGGCAGGCAGTTCGGCAACTCGGCGTCGAAAGCCTCCAGCACGGCCGGGTCGGCATGGCGGAAGTCGATGCTGAAGGTCACGTCGCCCGCCACGGTATTGATCGAATTGGGTTTCACCTGCCAGCGGCCGAAGGTCAGGCGCTGTTCGGCACCGGCCAGGCGCTCGGCCAAGGCCTCGATGGCCGGCAGGCAACGCGTGGCCTGCAGCATGGCATCGCGGCGCATGTCCATCGGCGTGGTACCGGCGTGGGCCGAGGCACCCTGGCAGCGAATCTGATACCAGCGCACGCCCTGGATGCCGGACACCACACCCAGTGGCACCTCGGCTCGCTCCAGCACCGGGCCCTGCTCGATATGCAGCTCGACGAAAGCATGGGCGGCGATCTTCTCGCGCAGCGGCAGGTCGACGAAGCGCTCGGCATGGGTGTCCAGCGCCTGCGCCAGGCTGATGCCATTGGCATCGAGGCTGCCGCGATAGGCGCTCATGCGCTGTGGTTCGACGAAGGCACTGGAGCCCATGGCCCCCGGGCTGAAACGGCTGCCTTCCTCGTTGGTCCAGACCACCAGCTCGATAGGCCGGCGCGTACGCAGGCTCTGGTCATGCAGGGCCAGCAGGCATTCCAGCCCGGCCATCACGCCGTAGCAGCCGTCATAACGGCCGCCGTTGGGCTGGGTATCGATATGGCTGCCGGTCATCACCGGCGGCAGGTCTTCCAGGCCGTCGCGGCGAATGAACAGGTTGGCGCAGGCATCCGTCCACACCCGGCAACCGATACGCCGGGCTTCGCCGATCAGCCAGGCGCGCGCGTCGAGATCCTCCGCCGACAGCGCCTGGCGATTCATCCCGCCACCCTCAAGGCCACCGAAGTCGGCCAGGGTTGCCAGCAAACCCTGCAGGCGCTCGCCACGCACGGCATTCATCACCCGTACAGCCGTCATGCCGTCACCTCCGCACGCGGGCTGAGGCTGCGGTTGAACCAGGGCTTGAGAAACTGTTTCAGGCGCTCGGTGGCCGGTTGCTGGAACATCTCGCCCGGCGCGCCGGTCTCGACGATGCGTCCGGCCTCCATGAACACCACCTGGCTGGAAATCTGCGCGGCAAAGCTCATCTCGTGGGTGACCATGACCATGGTCATGCCATCGTCGGCCAGGCTGCGGATCACTTGCAGCACTTCCTCGACCAGCTCCGGGTCGAGCGCCGAGGTCGGCTCGTCGAGCAACATCAGACGCGGTTTCACCGCCAGCGCCCGGGCGATACCGACACGTTGCTGCTGCCCCCCGGAAAGCCGCGCGGGGTAGGCATCGGCCTTGGCCGCCAGGCCGACACGCTGCAACGCGCTTTCGGCCAGGGCGCGCGCTTCGCCCTTGTTCATGCCCTTGCCCAGCAGCAGGGGCGCCATGACGTTCTCCAGCACGGTCATGTGCGGCCACAGGTTGAATTGCTGGAAAACCATGGACAGCGGCCGGCGCACCTCGGCGATGGCCGCAGGGCTGTCCTGATCCCGTGGTTTGCGACCCGGGCCGCTGTAACCGAGCAGTTGGCCGTCGATCCACACCTCGCCTTCGTCATAGGCTTCGAGAAAATTCATGCAACGCAGCGCGGTGGTCTTGCCCGAACCGGACGGGCCGATCAGCGAGACGATCTCGCCCGCGTGCACACTGAGGTCGAAGCCCTGCAGCACGCGGTTGGCGCCGTAGGACTTGCCCACGCCGCGCAGTTCAAGAAGGGGGAGGTTGCTCATCGATTCATCCTCGCAGGTAGCGCGTGGCGCGCCGGCCAAGCCCGGCGGCAACGAAACCGACCAGCAGCGTCAGCAGCCAGTACGAAAGCACCAGCAGCACATAGGGCACGACATAGGAAAAGGTGCTGGACACGATCTGTCCGGCGGTCATGGTCAGTTCCGGCACGGTGATGATCGACGCCACCGCGCTCTCCTTGATGGTCAGGATTACCTGGTTGCCCAACAGCGGCAGGGCGAAGGCCATGGCCTGCGGTGCCTGGATATGCCAGAAGGTCTGTACGCCACTGAGGCCGTGCACGCGCGCCGCCTCCAGTTGCCCGTTGGGCACGCTGGCCCAGGCCGAGCGCAGCAGCTCGGCGAAATAGGCCGCGCTGTACAGCCCCAGCGCCAGGATGCTGGCCTGCACCGCATCGAGGGTCAGGCCCAGCACCGGCAGGCCAAAGTAGATCAGCAGCAGTTGGGCCAGGAACGGTGTTCCGCGCACCAGCCAGACGTAAAGCCGATACAGGCCGATGAAACCGGGCACGGCCAGGCGCAGGGCATTGAGCACGAAGCCCAGCAGCAGACCGAAGGCCGCGCCGGCAAAGCTGATGCCCAGGGTGACCAGCAGCGCCTGACCGAAATCGGGGAGGTAGTTCATCCAGTTCTCCATCAGCTGCGTGCCTGCCAGCGTCGTTCCAGCTCACGCCCGAGCAGGGCCAGCAGGCTGGTCAACGCCAGGTAGAACAGCGCCGCGACCAGGTAGACCTCGAGCGGTCGGTAGGTCTGCGACACCAGTTGCTGGCTGACCCGCATCAGGTCGGTGATGGAGATCACCGAGACCACCGCCGACACCTTGATCACATCGATCAGCTCGGAGATCAGCGCCGGCAGGGTCAGGCGCAGCACCTGCGGCAACTGGATATGCAGCAACATGCGCCAGCGGCTGATGCTGAACACCGCCGCGGCCTCCAGTTGCCCGGCCGGGATGGCGGCGAAACCGCTGCGCAGAATCTGCGACTGGTAGGCCGCAGTATTCATCGCCAAGGCCAGGCCTGCCGCGACCAGCGCCGGAACATCCAGCCCCAGCCCGGCGGGCAGGTAGAACAGCAACAGCAGCTGCGCCAGCATCGGCGTGCCGCGAAAGAAACTGACGTAGACCCTGGCGAACGCCACACAGCCACGGCTGCGGCTATTGCCCAGCAGGTAGATCAGCACGCCGAGCACGAAGCCCAGCAGCATGCCGGCCAGGCACAACCACAAGGTGGTCAGCGCACCATCGAGCAAAGCTGGCCAGTAGAGTGCGAAACGAGCGCCAAAATCATTCATCAGCGGCGACTCAGATGCTCGGCTCAGGCATGGCGTCAGCAGGCACGTCCATGCTGAAACCGAACCATTTTTCCTGCAGGGCCTTCATCGTGCCGTCACGGTTGGCGCGGCCGATCCCTTCACTGAACAGCTTGACCAGGCTGGCGCTATCCTCGCCCTTGCGGCCGACCCAGCCGTAGTAGGTCTTCGGCCCGAGCATTTCATTCAGGGTGACGAACAGGCCCGGGCGCGACTTGATCAGCGGCCCCAGATTGGACAGCGACTGCGCCACGCCATCGAGGCGGCCGAGCGCCAGGTCGGCATAGGCTTCGTCGAAGCTGACGTACTCACGAATACCTCTGAGGCCCGGCTGCCCTTCGGCCTTGAGCTTGGCGTCATAGGCCATCAACACCTGCAGTTGGCCGGAACCGCTCTGCGAGCCGACGATCTTGCCATTGAGGTCGCTCAGGCTGCTGACCGAAGCATCGTCGGCACGCTTGAGCAGCGCCACGGTGGACTCCGCAATCGGCGCGGTGAAGGCGAACTGATCGAAACGCGCCTTGTTCACCGTGACCGAGGTGACCACGAAATCGAACTTGCCGGTATCCAGGCCCGGCAGAATGCCCTGGAAGGGCAGATCCAGTTGCTTGACCTTGACGTCGGGCAGATCCTTGAGCACGTAGTTCATCAGATCGACGCCATAACCGACGATCTTGCCGTTCTCCACCGACTCGAACGGTGCGAAGCGGGCTTCGGTAGCGATGGTGATCTGTTTGGCCTGCTGGATGCGTTGCAGCAGGTCATCGGCCTGGGCCAGGGAGCTGGCAAGCAGGGTGGCCAAGGCGAATGTCAGGTTTTTCACGGCACGGCGATGCATGGCGAGGCCTCTTCTTGAAGAGATGGATATTTATTCAAGCAACTTGAATGAAGTTACAGAGGCATGAAGCATGCCAACCCTTCAAAAGGCCGCCAGACGGAAGAAATACACAGCACGGGAGGGTCATTGCGCACCATCGGCGAGCAAAGGAGTGCATGCATGGACTGCCATGGTGCGCGCCACCGCCAATCGGCTGCGGCATCGATTCGTGATATTTCCTCACAGGTCAGGGCGAAGCTATCGCTTTTCTCACGCCCCCTGCGGCGTTAGTCTGCGGCCATCGACAGACGCTTCGGCCTTGTCCGTCAACCGACGGCCAGCCCATCAAACCTCAGGAGTACGCCATGACCTCATTTCGCACCGGCCCCGACACTCGCGGCCTGTTCGGTCGCTTCGGCGGCCAGTTCGTCGCCGAAACCCTGATGCCGCTGATCAACTCGCTGGCTGCCGAATACGAGAAGGCCAAGAACGATCCGGCCTTCCTCGAAGAACTGGCCTACTTCCAGCGCGACTACATCGGCCGCGCCAGCCCGCTGTATTTCGCCGAGCGCCTGAGCGAGCACTTCGGCGGGGCGAAGATCTACCTCAAGCGCGAAGACCTGAACCACACCGGCGCGCACAAGATCAACAACTGCATCGGCCAGATCCTGCTGGCCAAGCGCATGGGCAAACAGCGCATCATCGCCGAGACCGGCGCCGGCATGCATGGCGTGGCCACCGCCACCGTGGCCGCGCGCTTCGGCATGCAGTGCGTGGTGTACATGGGCACCACCGACATCGACCGCCAGCAGGCCAACGTCTTCCGCATGAAGCTGCTCGGCGCCGAGGTGATTCCGGTCACCGCCGGCACCGGCACCCTCAAGGACGCCATGAACGAAGCCCTGCGCGACTGGGTGACCAACGTCCACAACACCTTCTACCTGATCGGCACCGCTGCCGGTCCACATCCGTACCCGGCCATGGTGCGTGACTTCCAATCAGTGATTGGCAACGAAGTGCGTGAGCAGATTCTCGAGAAGGAAGGGCGTCTGCCCGACTCGCTGGTGGCCTGCATCGGCGGCGGCTCCAACGCCATCGGCCTGTTCCACCCGTTCCTCGATGACAGCGGCGTGCAGATCGTCGGCGTCGAGGCGGCCGGCCACGGCATCGACACCGGCAAGCATGCGGCGAGCATGGCCGGCGGCGCACCGGGCGTGCTGCACGGCAACCGCACCTTCCTGCTGCAGGACGAGGACGGCCAGATCACCGATGCTCACTCGATTTCCGCCGGCCTCGACTACCCTGGCGTCGGCCCGGAACACGCCTGGTTGCATGAGATCAAGCGCGTCGAATACGTGCCGATCAGCGATGACGAAGCCCTCGAAGCCTTCCACCACTGCTGCCGCCTGGAAGGCATCATCCCGGCCCTGGAAAGCGCCCACGCGCTGGCCGAAGCCTTCAAACGCGCACCCAAGCTGCCCAAGGATCACCTGATGGTGATCAACCTGTCCGGTCGTGGCGACAAGGACATGCAGACCGTGATGCACCACATGCAGGACAACCAGGAGAAGCACGCATGAGCCGCCTGCAGAACCGTTTCGCCGAACTGAAAGCGGAAAACCGCGCCGCGCTGGTCACCTTCATCACCGCCGGTGACCCCGACTACGCCACCTCGCTGAGCATCCTCAAGGGCCTGCCGGACGCCGGCGCCGACGTGATCGAACTGGGCATGCCGTTCACCGACCCGATGGCCGATGGCCCGGCCATCCAGCTCGCCAACATCCGCGCGCTGGCCGGCAAGCAGGGCATGCGGCAGACGCTGCAGATGGTTCGCGAATTCCGCGAAGGCAACCAGAGCACGCCGCTGGTGCTGATGGGCTACTACAACCCGATCTTCGTCTACGGCGTCGAGCGTTTCATCAGGGACGCCAAAGAGGCCGGCGTCGACGGCCTGATCGTGGTCGACCTGCCGCCGGAGCATAACGACGAGCTGTGCGAGCCAGCGCAAAGCGCCGGCATCGACTTCATCCGCCTGACCACGCCGACCACCGACGACGACCGCCTGCCGACCGTGCTGGCCGGCAGCTCGGGCTTCGTCTACTACGTGTCGGTGGCCGGCGTTACCGGCGCCGGCGCGGCGACCATGGATCACGTCGAGGAAGCCGTGGCGCGCCTGCGTCGCCACACCGATCTGCCCGTGTGCATCGGCTTCGGCATCCGCACTCCGGAGCACGCCGCCGAAGTGGCCAAGCGCGCCGAAGGCGCGGTGGTCGGCTCGGCGCTGATCGACAAGATCGCCGCGGCCAACAGCCCGCAGCAAGCCATCGACGGCGTGCTCGGCCTGTGCCGCGAACTGGCCGAAGGGGTACGCGGCGCCCGTCGCTGATCGTCACGCCTCGCCCGAGAAAGAAAAACCGCTGCGACAGCAGCGGTTTTTTTATGCCTGAACGCTTCTTCGCTCAGTTCTTCAGCGCCCTTACCGCCGCATCGCCGTAGGTCTCGGCGCGGGTGACATGGTCGCTGCCATCCCAGCATTCGATGTTCTTCAGATCCGGCATGTCGTCACGGTGGAACACCGGTTCCACGCCCTGGCGACGCTGATCCCGGTAATGCTTGAGCAGCCGCGCGACGATGCCCGCCAGCGGCAGGATGGCGATCAGGTTGGTCAGCGCCAGCAACGGCATGAACACATCCGCCATGGCCCATACCACCGAGACCTTGGCCACCGAGCCGATCAGCACAAAGGCCAGCACCAGCACGCGGAACAGCTGCAGCCACAGCTTGCCGCCAAACATGTACTGGATGTTCGACTCGCCGTAGTAGTAGTTGCCGATCACCGAGGTTAAGGCAAACAGCAGGATGGCGAAAGTCAGGAAGTGGATCGTCCAGTTGCCCAGTTGCTCGGCCAGCGCCCATTGCGTGAGGCTGGCGCCGAGGGCCTGGTCGCCATAGGCGTGGCTGGGGTCGGCCAGCAGGATGATCACCGCCGTCATGGTGCAGATCACCAGCGTGTCGAAATACACCCCAAGGGTCTGCACCAGGCCTTGCTTGACCGGGTGCGAGACGGAGGCCGTGGCGCTGGCGTTGGGCACCGAACCCATGCCGGCTTCGTTGGAGAACAGGCCGCGGCGCACGCCCATCATGATCGCCGCACCGACACCGCCACTGGCGATTTCACGCCAACCGAAGGCATGCGCGAAGATCTCGCCGAACATCGCCGGCACGCGGTCGATGTTGAGCAGGATGACCAGCGCGCCGATGCCCAGGTACAGCACGGCCATCACCGGCACCACGGTCACCGACACCTTGGAGATGGTCTGTACGCCGCCGAAGATGATCAGGCCGGTGAGAATCGTCAGGGCGATGCCAACGCCCCAGGCCAGCGTCTCGCTGCCGCCTTCACCACCGAACGAGGTCTGCATGGCATCGACGATGGAGTTGGCCTGCACCGAGTTGAACACCAGCCCGTAGGTGATGCTGATCATCACCGCGAACACCACTGCCAGCCAGCGCCAGCCCAGCGCGCGCTGGATGTAGTAGGCCGGCCCACCGTGGTAACGGTACTGTTTCTCGGACTTGTACAGCTGGCCCAGGGTCGACTCGACGAACGAAGTGGCGCCACCGACCAGCGCCACCATCCACATCCAGAACACCGCACCCGGCCCGCCCAGGGCGATGGCCGTGGCCACCCCGGCGATGTTGCCGGTGCCGACCCGTGAGGCAGCGGAGATGGTGAAGGCCTTGAACGAGGAGATCGCCTCCTTGTCGCCATGATTGCGCTCGGTGATGACCCGGAACATTTCCGGGATCAGGCGAATCTGCACACCCTGGCAGATATAGGTCAGGTACACCCCGCTGAGCAGCAGCATGGGAATGGCGAGGAAGCTCCAGAGCCAGCCGGAAAAGGCTTCGAGAAGTGCAGACACGGGTATCGTCCTATGGTCGCGTTTTCGAAAGGGGCGCGAGGATAGGGCAAAGCGCCCCGAAACCCCAAACCCGATTCCGCAGCCGGCAGTCTTGTTCCTTTTGCCAGCGAGGATAGTGCTTAGGGTGGGCACTCATGCGATGGTTCCGCGAAGTGCATCAACCCGACCACCCCATCAGTCGTCTCAACAGACCAGGAGCAAGTAACGGACATGAACATACGGAAACTGGTTGAAAGCGATCTCGAGGCCGTCAGTACGCTGTGCATCTCTGCATTCATGACAGCAGTGGCACCGTCGTTGTCGCCGCAGGGCGTGGCGACCTTTACCCAAATAGCGGCGGCTGACAGCTTTGCCAAACGCATGGCTGGCGACAACCTGATGCTGGTGTTCGTCCAGGAGAATCAGGTGCTGGGCGTCATCGAACTGAAGGAAGGCCGGCATGTGGCCATGCTCTTCGTCGACCCGCAACAGCAGAGCAGGGGCATTGGTCGGCAACTGGTCGCGGCAGCCTTGGCGCACGCGCGTAGCGAGGTGGTCACGGTCAGTGCCTCGCTGACCTCGGTTGCCGCCTACGAGCACTATGGCTTCAGCCCTGCGGGCGAGATCAGCGAGTCCGCGGGGTTGGTCTACCAGCCCATGACCATCACGCTCAGCAAGTGAAACGCACCCTCATTCGTTGATGCCGGTACGCCTGAGCAGCTGCTTGCAGCGTTCGGGCAGGTGCGCCACGCCCTGGTGATCAGGCGAGGATCACTGCGCGCAGAGCGACTCGATCTTGTCGCGCTTGAGGTAGGAGAACTGCAGTTGGTGGCCTTCGATCTCCATGCCCAGTTGCATGGCGGCCGGCGCGAAGCTCAGCACCTGCAGGTCGAAGCTCTGGTAGGGCGAGGTGATCTGGATGGTCTTTCCGTCATCGCTGATGCGGTAGTCGGAGACTTCCACTTCCGGCTGGCTTGGGCTTGGCTCTTCGCAATTGAAGGGGTGCAGGTTGCTCTTGCCGTCAGCGGTGAACTCCACCACGTTGGCGATGCCGTTGTTCAATGGCTTCATGGCCCAGATACCGACGAGCTGGTCTTTGTCGACCGAGGCGGCGAAAGCGCTGGCGCTGGACAGGGCAACGGCCAGGGATACGAACAGCAGTTTTTTCATGGTGATCTCCTTATCGGGTCAGGATGCGCTCGCTGGCGAACGCGAGGGGCGCCGATAGTACCGCAGCATGTCCGCCCTGCGTTGCGCACGGCCCGATTTGTGGCATGCCTCACCAACCTGGCAGCGCTCTACTGCGCGGTTTTCGACAAAAGAAATCAGCACAAAAAAGCCGCTGGCGGATCACTCCGCCAGCGGCTTGGGTCATCCCGGCTGTCAGTGACCGTGAGCCGGTTTGTGGCTCTCGGCTTCGGCCGGGGCGAACTTGGACAGGATGTGGTTCTTCATACCACGTGCCAGTTCTTCCTCGTCGAAGAACACCTCGCCGATACCATCGCGACGGAAGATCTGCACGGCATCCGGGCTGTGGGTACGGATCACCACTTCGATGTCCGGGTTGAGCGTGCGGGCGATTTCCACCATGCGCTGCACGTTCATCGGATCCGGCGTGGCGATGACCAGCATCGAGGCCTTGGCGATGTGCGCCTGGATCAGCGTACCCGGATCACCGGAGTCACCGCTGACCGCCGCCAGGCCTTCGGCACGAATCTGCTCGACGCGCTCGCGGTTCTGCTCGACCACCACGAACGGGATGTGTCGCTCGCCCAGCGCCTTGACGATGCGCCGGCCCACGCGACCGTAGCCGACCACCACCACCTGGCCTTCGAGGAATTTCTTCTCGGTGCTCATCGGCAGCACGGCCAGCGGGTCGGCGCGATGCTCCAGACGTCGCGCCAGGGCAGAGCGCTTGAGCACCAGCGCCTTGAACGGCTGGATCATGCCGAACACCAGTGGGTTGAGCGCGATGGAAATCAACGCACCGGCCAGCACCAGGCTCATGCCCTCCTGCGGCAGCAAGCCCAGCGCCATGCCGAGGCCGGCCAGGATGAAGGAGAATTCGCCGATCTGCGCCAGACTCGCCGCCACGGTCAGCGCCGTGTTCAGTGGATAGCGGAAGGCCAATACCAGGAACACGGCAGCCAGGCCCTTGCCGATGATGATGATCGCCACCACAGCAACCACGCGCAGCGGTTCGGCCAGCAGCACGGTCGGGTCGAACAGCATGCCCACCGAAACGAAGAACAGTACGGAGAAGGCATCACGCAGCGGCAGCGATTCCTCGGCAGCGCGGTGCGACAGATCCGACTCGCGCATCACGGTGCCGGCGAAGAACGCGCCGAGAGCGAAGGACACATGGAACAGCACCGATGCCCCATAAGCGATACCGATAGCAGCCGCCACCACGGACAGAGTGAAGAGTTCGCGTGAGCCGGTCTTGGCGATCTGCATCAGCATCCATGGCAGTACGCGGCGCCCCACCAGCAGCATCAGCGCGATGAAGCCGGCAACCTGCAGCAGGGTCACACCGAGTACGTACCACAGCGGTGAACTGGCATCACCGGCAGCCGGGCTGTTGCCGCCCAGCACCCCCGCCAACGGCGGCAGCAGTACCAACACCAACACGGTGGCGAGATCTTCGACCACCAGCCAGCCAACAGCGATGCGGCCGTTCATCGAATCAAGAATGCCACGGGTTTCCAGTGCCTTGAGCAGCACCACGGTACTGGCGCAGGACAGCGACAGGCCGAGCAGCAGGCTCTCACCGAAGGTCCAACCCCACCAGCTGGCGACACCCAGGCCAAGCACGGTGGCCAGGCCCATCTGCACCACGGCGCCGGGCAGGGCGATCTTCTTTACCGCGAGCAGATCCTTGAGGGAAAAGTGCAGGCCGACACCGAACATCAGCAACATCACGCCGATTTCCAGCAGCTGTGGCGCCAGTTCCATATCCGCCACGAAGCCAGGAGTGGCTGGGCCCATGATGATGCCGGCAAACAAATAGCCGACCAATGCTGGCAGGCGGATCTTCTCGGCGATGAAGCCGAAAATCAGCGCAAGGCCGAAGCCCCCTGCCAGCATTGTGATGAGTGAGACGTTGTGTTCCATCGCGGCTCCTTAGGTCAGCCCCCAGGCTGATGACTGCAGCGGAGGGGATGGGTCGGTCAAAAACTGTGCACGCCTCCGGCAAACCCGGAACATGAGACAAACCCTTGGTTTTCTAGCAAAAATTGCGCCTCCAGATAAAGCGACGCAAGAAAATCCAGCCATCTTCCCGCCTTTGCCCGATGCGGGCGGAGCGGCTGTTGGCTGTACGGCGCATACCGGGACAGGCTCAAGCATCGCCTATCCTGGGCTGCGACGCACAAAGTGCCACATCCAGACACACAACTATCGAAAATGATCGTTTCAGGTGCAATTTGCACCATATTGAGCCGTAAAATCGCACCAATTCAGTGCGATCAATGAAATCCACCCAACATCACCGTGAACTGACCTGCCTCAATGGTGCGCCGATCGCTGGGAACTAGATTCCATCCATTGGATATCTCCCGGAGAAACGCCATGCCCGTCATTGCTCAAACCAGTACCCCACGCGTTCCATGGGGGCTGTTGCTCGCCCTGCTGGCGCTGGTCGGCATCATCCTGCTGCCTGACCAGGCCGGTCTGCCAGTCGCCGGACAGCGCATGCTGGCGATCCTGGCCTTCGCCGTGATCGTCTGGATCAGCGAATCGGTCAGCTACGAAGTCAGCGCCATCATGATCCTGGCGCTGATGGCCTTCCTCCTCGGCAGCGCACCGACGCTGAGCGACCCGGACAAGCTGATCGGCACCAAGGACGCCTTGAGCATGGCGCTTGGCGGCTTCGCCAACTCGGCACTGGCCCTGGTGGCCTCGGCCCTGTTCATCGCCGCCGCGATGACCCAGACCGGGCTGGACAAGCGCATCGCCCTGCTGACCCTGTCGAAGGTTGGCGCCAGCACCCATCGCGTGCTGCTGGGCGCCATCGTGGTGACCATATTGCTCAGCTTCATCGTGCCCAGCGCGACCGCGCGAGTGGCCTGCGTGGTACCGATCATGATGGGCGTGATCGCCGCTTTCGGCGTCGACAAACGCTCGGCCTTCGCGGGTGGCATCATGATCCTGGTCGCCCAGGCCACCAGTATCTGGAACGTCGGTATCCAGACTTCGGCAGCGCAAAACCTGCTCACCGCCGGCTTCATGCAGAAACTGCTCGGCGAGTCGGTGACCTGGACCGACTGGCTGATCGCCGGCGCACCCTGGAGCCTGCTGATGTCGGCGGTGCTGTATTGGGTGATCCTGCGCGTGATGCCGCCGGAGACCGACCGCATCGAAGGCGGCAAGGAAGCGGTGCGCAAGGCACTGGCCGAGCTCGGCCCGATGACCTTCGACGAGCGCAAGCTGCTGATCACCGTCCTCACCCTGCTCGGCTTCTGGGCCACCGAAGGCTAGCTGCACAGCTTCGACACGGCCTCCACCACCCTGGTGGGGCTTGCCGTTCTGCTGATGCCCGGTCTCGGCGTGATGAGCTGGAAGCAGGCGCAACCGCGCATTCCATGGGGCACGGTGATCGTCTTTGGCGTCGGTATCAGCCTCGGCAGCGCGGTGCTGGCCACCGGCGCCGGCACCTGGCTGGCCAGGCTGCTGGTGACCTACCTCGGCATGGAAGGGCTGTCGCCGTTCTGGGTGTTCGCCGTACTCGGTCTGTTCCTGATCCTCATCCACCTGGGTTTCGCCAGCGCCACGGCGCTGACCTCGGCGATGCTGCCGATCATGATCGCCCTGCTGCTGCAGCTGGGCGGCGATATCAACCCGCTGGGCATGAGCATGCTGCTCGGCTACGTGGTCAGCTTCGGCTTCCTGCTGCCGATCAACGCGCCGCAGAACATGGTCTGCATCGGCACGGAAACCTTCACCGCGCGGCAATTCCTGCGTACCGGCATCTGGCTGACGCTGGTCGGCTACCTCCTGATGCTGGTGTTCGCGTTGACCTGGTGGCGCTGGCTAGGCTGGATTTGAACAGGCACTCTTGGGCTCTGTATGAAAAGTGCCTGCGCTCGGTGATGCTGCGTTAAAAACAGGCTGGAGCGCCAGCCCGGTCAAATGCTCATTTACAGCACGTAAAGTCGAGCGCGACTCCGACCGCTCCTCGCCTGTTTTGCCTTGCCTGACCTTCGCTCGACGACTTTTCATACAGACCCTAGGGCCTTCATGACAAGGAGCATGCCCATGAGCAAGAACCTGCTGATCACCGGTGCCAGTCGTGGTATTGGTCGCGCTACCGCACTGCTGGCCGCCGCCCAGGGTTGGACGGTAGGTGTGAATTACCGAAGCGACCGCCGCGCCGCCGATGAGGTGGTGGCGCAGATCATCGCTGGCGGTGGCCAGGCGCTCGCCCTGCCCGGTGACGTGGCCGACGAAGACGACGTGCAGCGTCTGTTCGAAGCCATGGACAAGCTCGGCACCCTGCACGGCCTGGTGGTCAACGCCGGTATCGTCGCCCCACCCATGCCGTTGCTGGACATGAGTGGCGAACGCCTGCGGCGCATGTTCGACGTCAACGTGCTGGGCAGCTACCTCACCGCGCGCGAAGGCGCCCGACGCATGGTGCGCAGCCGCGGCGGCGAAGGTGGCTCGATGGTGCTGGTGTCGTCGGTGGCCGCCAGCCTCGGCTCGCCATTCGAGTACGTCGACTATGCCGGCGCCAAGGGCGCAATGGACGTGCTGACCCGCGGCCTGGCCAAGGAACTGGGCGGCGAAGGCGTGCGGGTCAATGCCGTGAGGCCAGGGCTGATCGACACCGAAATCCACGCCAGCGGCGGCCAACCGGGTCGTGCCGAGCGCCTGGGCAAGGCCACACCACTAGGCCGCGCCGGACGTGCTGAAGAGGTCGCCGAAGCCATCGTCTGGCTGCTCGATGACAAGGCCAGTTACACCACCGGCGCGCTGATCGATATCGCCGGCGGCCGCTAAGGCACGACCCATATCCCTTCGTGCACGCTGCACGCGTCCAGCGCCAGGTAGGGTGCGCCATGCGCACCGCTGGCAAGCCAGGCGACTTTCCGTGGGCTCAATCCCAGCGCGGCGCGAAGCCGGGATTGGCGACCCGCTCGCCACGCTCCAGGGTGGCGATGGCGGCCATGTCGGCAGCGCTCAGGCGCAGCTCGGCGGCGGCCAGGTTGGCCGCCAGGTTCTCGCGTTTGGTCGAGGACGGAATCACCGCATAACCCTGTTGCAGTGACCAGGCCAGGGCCACCTGCGCCGGGCTGGCGCCATGGACGGCGGCGATACGCTGAATTTCCGGCTCGGCCAGCACCTTGCCGTAGGCCAGCGGCATGTAGGCAGTCAGGTGGATGCCCTGCTGACGGGCGAAATCCACCAACTGGCGGTTCTGCAGCAACGGATGGATTTCCACCTGGTTGGTGGCGATCTCGTCGACACCCACGGCATCGATGGCCTGGCGTAGATGGGCGATGGTGAAGTTGGACACGCCAATCGCTGCCGTCAGCCCCTGGCGCTTGGCCTCCAGCAGCTCGCCCAGATACTGCGCCACGGGGATTTCATCGTTCGGCGACGGCCAGTGGATCAACGTCAGATCGACCCGTTCCAGACCCAGGCGCTGCAGACTCTCCTGCAGGCTGGCAAGCACCCGGCCACTGCCGAGGTTTTCAGTCCAGATCTTGGTGGTAACGAACAATTCATCACGCGCCACGCTGCTGGCAGCGATGGCCTGGCCAACCGCGGCCTCGTTGCCGTAGATCTGCGCAGTGTCGATATGCCGGTAGCCCAACTCCAGACCCGTGCGTACCGAGTCGATGGCAACCTGATCCTTGAGACGGAAAGTGCCAAGGCCGAAAGGGGGAATGAATTTCATGCAGTTCTCCTTGATCGATGTCCGAGGTGCGCCAGCGGCCCCGTGGTCACGGACAGGCCCGAAGGCAGTTGATGGCGCGCAGTATCCGGGCCAGACTCATGCGGAAAAAGCCGATAGCCCAGCAAACACCTTTGACTGAAGATCAACAATGAAGATCAGCCTGGAAGAAATGCTCGCCTTCGTCAGCGTGGTCGACAGCGGCTCCATCAGCGCCGCCGCCGAGCAACTGGATCAGACCGCTTCCGGCGTCAGCCGTGCACTGAGTCGCCTTGAGGAAAAACTTGCGGTCACCCTGCTGCGCCGTACCACTCGGCGTCTGGAGCTGACCGAGGAGGGCGAGGTATTCCTGACCCAGGCGCGGCGTATTCTGGCCAGCGTCGAGGAGGCCGAGGAGCAGATGACGCTACGCCGCCAGGCTCCGGCCGGGCGCCTGCGCATCAACACCGCCTCGCCGTTCATGCTGCATGTGATCGTGCCGCTGATCGGCGACTTTCGTGCACGTTATCCACAGATCGCGCTGGAATTGAACAGTGATGACCGCATCATCGACCTGCTGGAACGACGTACCGACCTGGCCATTCGCATCGGCCACTTGCCGGACTCCAGCCTGCATGCCCGGCCGTTGTGCCATAGCCGCCGCCGCGTGCTGGCCAGCCCCGCGTACCTGGCGCGCCACGGCACGCCGACACGTACCGAAGACCTCGCGCAGCACAGCCTGATCGGCTTCACCGAGCCCGAGAGCCTCAACGAATGGCCGCTGCGCCACGCCCTCGGCGAACGCTGGCGCCTCACCCCGAGCCTGCGCGCTTCCAGCGGCGACACCATGCTCGAACTGGCGCTGATCGGTGAAGGCCTGGTGTGCCTGTCGGATTTCATGACCGATGCCGCCCGCGCCAGCGGTGCACTGGTGGAAGTGCTGGCTGAACAGCGCGTGGAGGTACGCCAACCGGTCAATGCGGTGTACTACCGCAACACCGCACTGGCCTCCCGCATCACCTGTTTCCTCGATTACCTGAGCGAGCGAATCGGCTGCCCGAACTGAGGCACAACGACTGACTGTAGCCCGGATGCAATCCGGGGCCTGTGCAACTGTTTCCCCGGATTGCATCCGGGCTACGCGGCAGAGGCATAACGAAAAAGGGCGACTCAATGAGTCGCCCTTTTCGTCACCAGCGGATCACTGTGCGGCCTGCATGCTCCACTCGGCGAGCTTCTGCTGCTTGTAGCTGAGCGCGGCGGCTGGCACCGGGGTGACCTTGCCGGTCTCCATCCAGCGCTTGAGGCGGTTGGCGTCGGCCATGTGGGTGTACTTGCCGAAGGCGCCGAGCACGACGAAGGCTACCGGGCGGTTGGCGATGGTGGTGGCCATCACCAGGCAGCGACCGGCAGCGTTGGTGAAGCCGGTCTTGCTCAGGTTGATGTTCCAGTCCGCCTTGCGCACCAGGGCATTGGTGTTGCGAAAGCCCAGGGTGTAGTTGGGCTTGCGGAAGGCCACGGTGGCTTCCGAGTCGGTGCTGAACTGGTGGATCAGCGGGTACTGGCTGGCAGCCTTGACCATCAACGCCAGGTCGCGGGCAGTGGCGACGTTCTGCTCCGACAGGCCGGTCGGCTCGACGAAGTGGCTGTTGCGCATGCCCAGCGCCTTGGCCTTGGCGTTCATGGCCGCGACGAAGGCCGCATGACCGCCCGGATAGTGATGGGCCAGGCTGGCGGCAGCACGATTCTCCGAGGACATCAGCGCCAGGTGCAGCATCTCGCGGCGCGTGATCTCGCTGCCCACCCGCACACGGGAGAATACGCCCTGCATTTCCTGGGTATCGCGGATGGTGATCGGCAGTACCTCGTCCAGAGGCAGCTTGGCGTCGAGCACTACCATGGCGGTCATTAGCTTGGTGACCGAAGCGACCGGCAGGCGCAGATCTGGATTACTGGAATAGAGCTCCTGGCCAGTTTTCAGATCGATCAGCAATGCGCTACCAGCGGCCAGCTCCTGCTTTGGCTGGGCCGGCGCGGCCTGGAGGTTCGAAACAACAAGGCTGCCGCACAGCAGCAAGCCCAAAATCGAATGACGGAGTTTCACGGTTCACTTCACCGGTTGGAGTGTGGGGGCCGCTGGCAGGTGATGAAAAACGACCGGCTAGAGCGGCGGCGACCAGTATAGGGATCACACTTGGCTATTGCAGTATGGCCCGATCAAACGCTCGCTGCCGACGAATCCAGCTCGGCCTGCAACCAGTCGACGAAACGCTCGGTCAGGCGCTGGCGGCGCTTACGCTCGGGCAGCACCAGGTAATAGCCGAGCGCCGAATGCGCCTCGGCATCCCCGAGACGGCAGAGCAGCCCCTGAGCCAGCAGTTCATCCACCAGATGCCGCCAGCCGATGGCCACGCCTTGCCCGGCAATTGCCGCCTGGATCAGCAGGGTGTAGTTATCGAAGCGCAGCGCTCCTGGCGTCGGCAGGCTGGCGATGCCCAGCGCACGAAACAGACCGTCCCAGTCGAACCAGCGCGAACGATGCTCGGGGCGCAGGTGCAGCAGCGGCAAATCGGCCAGCACCGCGACTGGCAGCGGTGGCTGACGCTCGCCAAGCAGACGCGGACTGCACACCGGGAATACCTCTTCGCGAAACAGCAGGTGCGCTTCACCATGCTTGAAGCGGCCATCGCCGAAGCGGATCGCCACATCGATATCGCTGGGCACCGTGGCCGGGTCGCGCTCGCTGGTGATCAAACTGACGTCGACTTCCGGATACAAGCGATTGAAGCGCTGCAGGCGTGGCATCAACCAATAGGCGGCAAAGGCGAAGTCGGTGGCCACCTGCAGCACTTCATGCTGCTGACGCGCGGTAACCGCCGCCAGTCCGGCATCGAGATTGGCCAGGCCCTCCTGCACATGGACGAGTAACAGCTCGCCAGCTTCGGTCAGCACGATACCGCGATAGACCCGATCGAACAGACGCGTAGCCAGTTGTTGCTCCAGGCGCTTGATCTGCTGGCTGATGGCCGGCTGGCTGCTGCCCAGCTCGTTCGCCGCCGCAGTGAAGCTGAGCTGGCGCGCAGCCGACTCGAATACCCGCAGCGCGTCGAGCGACAACCCATCGATAGCTTTAAACATAAGTTCTGCTTATCCGAGGCATGTTCTCCAGCCGGGTTTACCCTGCCGCCGTTCTACCGGAATCATGGTGCCAGCACTGTCGCATAAACCAACAGTATGGAATACCCGCCACCATGAAGCGCCCGAACATCCTCTTCATCATGGCCGATCAGATGGCCGCGCCGATCCTGCCGCTGCACGACGCTGCCTCGCCGATCCAGTTGCCCAACCTGATGAAGCTGGCCGAGCAGGCCGTGGTGTTCGACTCTGCCTACTGCAACAGCCCGCTCTGCGCGCCATCGCGCTTCACCCTGGTCAGCGGCCGGCTGCCATCGAAGATCGGTGCCTACGACAATGCCGCCGACTTCCCCGCCGACGTACCGACCTACGCTCATTACCTGCGTCGCCTCGGCTACCGCACCGCGCTGTCGGGCAAGATGCACTTCTGCGGGCCGGATCAGTTGCACGGCTACGAGGAACGCCTGACCAGCGACATCTACCCGGCCGACTACGGCTGGGCGGTGAACTGGGACGAACCGGACGTGCGCGCCAGCTGGTACCACAACATGTCTTCGGTGCTGCAGGCCGGCCCGTGCGTGCGCAGCAACCAGCTCGACTTCGACGAAGAGGTGGTGTTCAAGGCGCGCCAATATCTCTACGACCACGTGCGCATGAGTCCGGATCAGCCGTTCTGCCTGACCGTATCGATGACCCACCCGCACGATCCCTACACCATCCCGCGCGAGTACTGGGATCGCTACGAGGGCGTGGACATTCCCATGCCGCGCCAGCACATCGACCAGGCCGAGCAGGATCCGCACTCGCAGCGCCTGCTCAAGGTCATCGACCTGTGGGACAAGCCGTTGCCCGAGGACAAGATCCGCGACGCCCGCCGCGCCTACTTCGGCGCCTGCAGCTATATCGACGACAACATCGGCAAATTGCTGAAGACCCTGGAAGAGTGCGGTCTGGCCGAGGACACCCTGATCGTCTTCTCCGGCGACCACGGCGACATGCTTGGCGAGCGTGGCCTCTGGTACAAGATGCACTGGTTCGAGATGTCCGCACGCGTGCCGCTGCTGGTGCATGCGCCGAAACGCTTCGCCGCGCACCGGGTGAGCCAGTCGGTTTCGACCCTCGATCTCCTGCCGACCCTGGTAGAACTGGCCGGCGGCAAGGTCGACGACGGCCTGGAGCTGGAGGGCCGCTCGCTGCTGCCGCATCTGCAAGGCAAGGGCGGCCACGATGAAGTGCTCGGCGAATACATGGCCGAGGGCAGCGTCAGCCCAGTGATGATGATTCGCCGCGGCCCGTGGAAGTTCGTCTATTCCGAGCAGGATCCCCTGCTGCTGTTCGACCTGGACAGCGACCCGCTCGAACGTCAGAACCTGGCCGAGTCCAGCGAGCATCGCGGCATCCTCGCCGGTTTCGTCGCCGAAGCGCGCGAGCGCTGGGACATCCCGGCCATCCACGCCGCCACCCTGGCCAGCCAGCGCCGCCGCCGTCTGGTGGCCGAGGCACTAAGCCAGGGCAAGCTGACCAGTTGGGATCACCAGCCTTGGGTCGATGCCAGCCAGCAATACATGCGCAACCACATCGACCTCGACGATCTGGAGCGCCGCGCCCGTTTCCCTCAAGCATGAACCTTTGCCGACTGCCGCCCCCCCAACCAGAAGAAAAAAGGAGAGACGCCATGAACCGATTCAGCGTGCTACTACTCGCCGCAGCGCTCACCAGCGCCGGCAATGTCTGGGCCGAAGACGCCGCCTGCGGCACGGTCAAACTGGGTGACCCGGGCTGGAGCGACATTGCCGTGACCAACGGTATCGCCCGCTTCCTGCTTGATGGCCTCGGCTACCAGACGCAGAGCCAGACCCTGGCGGTGCCGATCATTTTCGCCGGGCTGCAGAAGGGACAGATCGACGTCTTCCTCGGCAACTGGATGCCGGCGCAACAGAGCAACTACGACAAGTTCGTCGCCAGCGGCGAGGTCGACAAACTGGCGCAGAACCTCGAAGGCACCGAGTACACCCTGGCCGTGCCGACCTATGCCTATGAAGCCGGAGTGAAGACCTTCGCCGACCTCGACAAGCACGCCGACAAGTTCGGCAAGAAGCTCTACGGCATCGCCTCCGGCTCGCCGGCCAATGAGTCGATCAAGCAGATGATCGCTGGCGACGAGTTCGGCCTGGGCGACTGGCAACTGGTGGAGTCCAGCGAGCAGGCGATGCTGGTGCAGGTCGGCCGTGCGGTGCGCCGCGACCAGTACGTGGTATTCCTCGGCTGGACGCCGCACCCGATGAACGTGCAGTACGACATGAAGTACCTCAAGGGTGGCGAGAAGTATTTCGGTGACAGCGGCCAGGTCAACACCCTGGCGCGCAAGGGCTATGCCGCGCAGTGCCCGAACGTCGGCAAACTGCTCGCCAACCTCAAGTTCACCCAGGACATGGAGAACGCCATCATGGATCAAGTGCTGAGCAAGGAGGCCAGCAACGACGCCGCGATCAAGGCCTGGATCAGCGCCAACCCGCAGGTGCTCGATGGCTGGCTGGACGGCGTCACCACCCGCGATGGCAGCGATGGCCTGGCTGCCGTGAAGACCCGTCTGTAACGCCCTCCCGATCACGGGCAGCCAGCGGTTGCCCGTGCGAGTTTCGCCATGCCGCTACCTGACAAACAGGCGCTGCTGCCGTTTCTGCGCTGGCTGCCAGGCGTCGACCGCCGCACCCTCGGCAACGACGCACTGGCGGGGCTGACCGGCGCCATCCTGGCACTGCCGCAATCGCTGGCTTATGCGCTGATCGCGGGCCTGCCGGCCGAGTACGGCCTCTACGCCGCCATCGTGCCGGTGCTCATTGCCTGCCTGTGGGGCTCGTCCTGGCACCTGATCTGCGGACCGACGGCGGCCATCTCCATCGTCCTGTTCACCAGCGTCAGCCCCATGGCCACGGCGGGCAGCGAGCACTTCATCGCCCTGATCCTGCTGCTGACCTTTCTCGCCGGGCTGTTCCAGTGGCTGCTCGGCCTGCTGCGTTTCGGCGCACTGGTGAATTTCGTCTCGCAGTCGGTGGTGCTCGGTTTCACCCTCGGCGCCGCGCTGGTGATCGCCATCGGCCAGGTGCCCAACCTGCTCGGCGTCGAGCTGCCAAGCCAGGCGACGGCGCTGGCCAGCCTGCTGCAGATCAGCCAACACCTGCCCGACGTGCATTGGCCAAGTCTGGCCGTGGCAGGCATCACTTTGCTGGCGAGCCTGGCGATACGCCGACTCTGGCCACGGGCACCAGCGTTGCTCCTCGGCTTGCTGCTCGGCAGCCTGCTGGTGGCGTTGCTACCGGCACGCTACAACGGTGAGATCGCCCTGGTTGCATCCTTCGCCGGTAGTCTGCCGCCCTTAGCAGTGCTCGATTTCAACCTCAACGCTGTGCTGCAACTGCTGCCCGCGGCGGTGGCCTGCGGCATGCTCGGGCTGGTCACCAGCCTATCCATCGCTCGCGCCCTGGCGGTGAAATCGCACCAGCTCCTCGATGCCAACCAGGAAGTGCGCGCCCAGGGCCTGTCGAACATGCTCGGGCCTTGGTTTTCCGGCTCGCTATCGGCCGGCTCCTTCACCCGCTCGGCGCTGAACCTGCAGGCGGGGGCGCGCACGCCACTGGCCGGGATTTTCTCCGCGCTGCTGGTGGCGCTGTTCGCCCTGTTCGGCGCGTCGCTGCTGGCACATATTCCGCTGCCGGTGATGGCCGCAGGTATCCTGCTGATCTGCTGGGGCCTGGTGGATCTAGCGGCTATTCGCGCGTTGCGCCGGGTCAGCCGCGCCGAGTTCGTGGTAATGCTGCTGACCTTCGCCGCCACCCTGGTGCTGGAGCTGCAGACGGCGATCTACGCCGGCGTACTGGCCTCGCTGTTCTTCTACCTCAAGCGCACCTCGCAGCCGCGCGTGCGCCTGTGGCAGGACGGTGATGACGAGGTACTGCGTATCGAGGGCTCAATCTTCTTCGGCGCCTGCCAGTACATCCAGCAACTGCTGCAGAACAGCCATGCACCGCGCCTGGTGATCGACGCCCGGCATATCAACTTCATCGACTACGCCGGGGTGGAGATGCTGCATCAGGAGGCGCGTCGCCTGCAGGTGCTGCAACGCCACCTGGTGCTGCGCCAGGCACGCCCGCAGGTGGTGGAGGAAATCCTCAAGCTGGAAGGCCGCGCCAGCTGCCCGCTGTGTTTCGAGGATTGAGCGGTGCGCGCGGCGCACCCTACAGGCCACATATGAGCCCTACCGTAGGGTGCGCCATGCGCACCGATGCCCCCACCAATTACGGAGTGAGCGTGCTCAGATCCAGCGGGCGCACCTGACCGAGCCACAGCGGCCAGTCACGGTGATCACGCAGCTCATCGTCGGTAATCGGGTGCACCAGCACATTGAGACCGTCGCGCCGCTGCATCAGCCAGGGCACCAGTTCGCCGAACAGCTCAGGGCGGAAGGCCAGTTGGCAGCTCCAGTCCGGGTGCGGGCCAACCGGACGTTGATGCATTCGCCCCATCTTCAGCGGAAAACGCCGTGCAGCCTCCTCGCACAATATGCGGGCCTGCTCGAGGGTGGCGGCGTCGAAATAGACGTGAGCGTGGTAGCCCTTGATCCGCAGCAACCCCTCGTCGTTCATCACGTTCAGCCCGCCAATTGGCGCCGCAGCTCGGCCAGTACCGGCGCGGTGTCCGGACGCACGCCGCGCCACAGCGCGAAGGCTTCAGCAGCCTGCTCGACCAGCATGCCGAGGCCATCGAGGCAATGCGCCGCGCCGTGCTCGGCGGCCCAGCGGTTGAAGGCAGTCGCCTCGCGGCTGTACATCATGTCGTAGCAGACGGTGTGGCCAGGCTGGATCAGGCTCGGGGCAATGGGTGGCAACTCACCGCCGAGACTGGCCGAGGTGCCGTTGACGATCAGATCCACCGGGGCGTCGATCCAGTCGAAACCGGCAGCGACCAGTGGGCCAAGATCGGCGAATTCGCGTACCAGCTGCTCGGCCTTGGCCACCGTGCGGTTGGCGATCACCAGCACCGCCGGACGCTGTGCCAGAAAAGGCTCGAGCACGCCGCGCACCGCACCGCCCGCACCGAGGATGAGAATGCGCTTACCGGCCAGGGAGAAGCCGGCATTGTCCTGCAGATCACGAGTCAGCCCAGCACCGTCGGTGTTGTCACCCAACAGGCGACCGCCTTCGAGCTTCTTCAGAGTATTCACCGCGCCGGCGCGGCGCGCGCGCTCGGTGAGCTCGTCGCAAAGACGAAAAGCCTCTTCCTTGAACGGCACTGTGACGTTGCCGCCCAGACCTTCGGCGAAGAAAGCCCGAGCATTGGCGGTGAAATCGTCCAGCGGCGCCAGACGTGCCTGATAGTCAAGCACCTGGCCGGTCTGCTCGGCGAACAGACGATGAATCTGCGGCGATTTGCTGTGACCGATGGGGTTGCCGAAGACGCAGTAGCGATCCATAGAATTCCTGGCGGTGGTAGCCGGATACGATCCGGGAACGGGCGAAGGGACTCCCGGATTTCATCCGGGCTACAGAACTCGTAGGGTGCGCCATGCGCACCGGATGGTGTTTGGTGCGCACGGCGCACCCTACCCAGATTATGCCTGCACGAGCCAGTCGCGATCAGTCAGGAAATACTCGGTCAGACGCGCTTCCTCGCTACCCGGCTCCGGCTTCCAGTCGTAACCCCAACGCACGTGCGGCGGCAGCGACATGAGGATCGACTCGGTGCGCCCGCCCGACTGCAGGCCGAACAGGGTGCCACGGTCGAACACCAGGTTGAACTCGACGTAGCGGCCGCGACGGAAGGCCTGGAACTCGCGCTCACGCTCGCCGAACGGCGTCAGCTTGCGGCGCTGGACGATGGGCAGATAGGCCTGAATGTAGGCATCGCCGATGGCACGAATGAAGGCGAAGCAGGTGTCGAAATCCCACTCGTTGAGATCGTCGAAGAACAGTCCGCCAATACCACGCGGCTCGCCGCGATGCTTGAGGTGGAAGTAGCGGTCGCACCAGGCCTTGAACTTCGGATAGACCTCGGCACCGAACGGCGCGCACGCATCGCTAGCGACCTGGTGCCAGTACACGCAATCTTCTTCGTTGGCGTAGTAGGGCGTCAGGTCGAAGCCACCGCCGAACCACCACACAGGTTCCTCGCCTTCCTTCTCCGCGCTGAAGAAGCGCACGTTGGCGTGTGAGGTGGGCACGTAGGGGTTTTCCGGGTGGATTACCAGCGACACACCCAGGGCTTGGAAGCCACGACCGGCCAGCTCGGGACGATGGGCGCTGGCCGAGGGCGGCAGGCTGTCGCCGAACACGTGGGAGAAATTCACCCCGCCTTTCTCGATCAGCGCGCCGTTCTCGATCACCCGCGTACGACCGCCACCACCGGCCGGACGCTGCCAGGCGTCCTCGGCGAAGACGGCCTGGCCGTCTTCGGCTTGCAGGGCGGAGCAGATGCGATCTTGCAGGTCGAGCAGATAGGCCTTCACGGCCTCGGTACGGTCAGTCACGGCGGCACCTTGAACAGAGAGCGGGTCGAAATCGGCGGGCAGCATAGCATTCACCCAGGCACATCCGCAGTTGACGTCGGTCAATCAGGACGATTGGATAGAGCCTTTCGCCGCATGCAGCGGCTCCGACCAAATAAGGAATCCGAGATGGCCAAGCGTATTCAGTTCAGCCAGCACGGCGGCAGCGAAGTGCTGGAGTACCGTGACTACCAACCGGCAGCGCCGGGCCCGCGCGAGGTACGGGTCGCCAACAAGGCCATCGGTCTGAACTTCATCGACACCTATTACCGCAATGGCCTCTACGTGCCACCGGCCCTGCCGTCGAGCCTGGGCACCGAAGCCGCCGGCGTGGTCGAGGCGGTCGGCAGCGAAGTCACCCGTTTCGCTGTCGGTGACCGTGTGGCCTACGCCACCGGCCCGCTGGGCTCCTACGGTGAGCTGCATGTATTGCCGGCAGACAACCTGGTGCACCTGCCGGACAGCATCAGTTTCGAGGAAGCGGCTGCTGTCATCCTCAAGGGCCTGACCGTGCAGTATCTGCTGCGCCAGACCTATGAGCTCAAGGGCGGCGAAACCATTCTTTTCCATGCGGCGGCCGGTGGCGTTGGCTCGTTCGCCTGCCAGTGGGCCAAGGCCCTGGGTGTGAAACTGATCGGTACCGTCAGCTCGGCGAAAAAGGCTGCCCTTGCCAAGGAGCTGGGTGCCTGGGCGACCATCGACTACAGCCATGAGAACGTCGCTCAGCGCGTGCTGGAGCTGACTGACGGGGCCAAGTGCCCGGTGGTCTATGACGGTGTCGGCAAGGACACCTGGGAAACCTCGCTGGACTGCGTGGCGCCGCGCGGCCTGCTGGTCAGCTTCGGCAATGCCTCTGGCGCGGTCACCGGGGTCAACCTGGGCATCCTGGCGCAGAAGGGCTCGCTGTACGTCACCCGGCCGACCCTGGCCAGCTACGCCAACACGGCGCAAAACCTGCAAGCCATGGCCGACGAGCTGTTCGCGATGATTGCCAGCGGCAAGCTGCAGGTGGAAATCAGCAACCGCTATGCGCTGAAGGATGCCGCCGCCGCCCAGGATGCGATGAGCGCACGCAAGACCACCGGCTCGACCATCCTCTTGCCATGACGGTAGGGTGCACTATGCGCACCGCCCCTGCCGTGAGCGCAGCCTTGATGGTGCGCACAACGCAAGCACGGGGGTTATTCCCGGATTGCATACGGGCTACGAGGCTGCCCTAGAAATCGGCCAGACCTTGGCGGCTAAAGCCCCTCCCACAGGCGTACGGACTGTGGGAGGGGCTTTAGCCGCGAGCTTTTTCGACGCGAGCGTAATTCAGTCAGGAAGGACGGATCACATCGCCCGTGCGCAGGTCGCGGATCAGGCTGGGGTTCTTGCGCCCCCCCAGGGCCCCGACCAGCACTTTGTCCAACTCACCCGGAAAGTACTGCTCCACACGCAGGCGTGAACGTGCCGAAGGGCGGCCGGCCGGGTTGGCCGAGGTGGAGATCAACGGCCCGGTGTAGCGGCACAGTGCACGTACCAGCGGATGATCACTGACACGTAGGGCAACGGTTTCGTGCTGACCGGTCACCCACTCGGGCAAACGATTCTGATGCGGTACCAGCCAGGTATTCGGCCCAGGCCAACTACCGGCGAGACGCTCCTGCCAGACCTCGGGCAGGTCATCGAGAAGAAAGTCGAACTGCTCGATGTCGTCGGCGACCAGAATCAGTCCCTTGTGCATCGGTCGTTCCTTGAGCGCCAGCAGACGATCCACCGCGGCTTCGTTCCACGGGTCACAACCCAGCCCCCAGACCGCCTCGGTCGGATAAGCGATCACGCCCCCCTCACGTACCACCCGCGCCGTTTGCTGTATCTGCCAATTGCTGGCCATCGACTGTCTCCCGCTGAACGAATGGCCGGCAGTCTATCCAAGTCGGCCATGCGACTGTAGCCCGGACGCGATGCGCGATGGCCGGTATGAACGAGCGGGCGTTTTCCGGTTAGGGATTTCGCGCCAGCCAGCGCCCGGCCTCGTTGCATACCAGACCATCCAGCTCCAGTTCGGTCAGTGCCGCCAGCACATCTGCCAGCGCCCAGCCACTGCTCTGCACCAGGGCTTCGGTGCTGTGCGGTGCGGCGTGTAGCAGCGCCAGAAGCGGATGCTCGACCCTGGCGGCTCGAACCGGAGCAAGACTGATGCGCGGAGCCTGCCAGCCTTGTAGTGCTTCGAGGATATGGTCGATGCTCTCCACCAGCGTGGCACCATCGCGTATCAGTTGATGGCAGCCGCGTGCTCCCGGGTGGTGGATCGAACCGGGAATGGCATACACCTCGCGCCCTTGCTCGGCGGCCAGTCGTGCGGTGATCAGAGACCCGCTGGAAGGGCTGGCCTCGACCACCAGCACGCCGACCGAGAGGCCGCTGATGATTCGATTGCGCCGGGGAAAATTGCTCGCCTGAGGCGGACAATCCAGCGGCAACTCGGAAACCAGGGCACTGCCCCGTTCGACGATCTGCGCCGCCAGCCGGGCATGTCGCCGGGGGTACAGGCACTGCAACCCCGTACCGAGCACCGCCACTGTCTTGCCGCCCCCATCCAATGCGCCTTGGTGCGCGGCGCCGTCGATTCCCAAGGCCAGGCCACTGGTGATCGCAAAACCACCGGCGGCCAGGCTGCGGGCGAAGGCGCGAGCGTTATCCAGGCCAGGCTGCGAGGCACGCCGACTGCCGACCATCGCCAGCTGCGGCAACTCCAGCACACTCGGATCACCCGCCACGAACAACAGCGGCGGCGCATCTGCCAGTTCGGCGAGCAACGCCGGGTAGTGCGGGTCATCCCACATCAGCAGGTGTTGATCAGGTGCTTCCAGCCAAAACAGTGTCGCTGCCGCTCGTTCGCGAATGTCCGCACTGCGCCTGGGCTCGGCGCACGCAGCTGGCAACCCGAGAGCCCGCCAGGCACTGGCCGGCGCACTCAGAGCGGCCGAGGCGCTGTCGAAAGCACTGAGCAGTTTGCGAAAACGTCGCGGCCCCAGCTCCGGCAGCAAGTGCAGGCGTAGACGGGCTTCGAGTTCGGCGGGAGACAGCGAGGCAGGAATAGGCATGGTGATTCGTCCCTGATCGATGATGTCGCCATCCTGGCGACCAGAAAGCATGAGCCCCGCGATTGCGGGGCTCATCGGGTGTTACGGATTGCGAACCTTGTCCATCACCGATAGCTGGCGTGTAGCGCCAAGTACCAGGCCATAGCTGAGCTTGTCGTAGGTGCGGAACACCATCAGCAGACCAGAACGCTCATCCGGAATTTTTACACGTTCACCCGTGACGCGATCACGTACGGTCTCACCCGTTTTGTACACCGCCAGCACGTTGCCGATCTCCAGACCATCGCGCGCGCCCTTGTTCAGGGTGACCACGTCGAACTGACCGATCTGGGTCACACCACGCGGCACATCGATAATCAGACCATTGACTTCACTGGCCGGCTCGCTGGGCATGAAGGTGGAGTTGATCGCACGCTCCTCGGTGGGGAACAAGCGATCCCCCAGGCGCACTTCCTGGGTCGAGCGGCTCAACACCAGCGTACCGATATCACCTTCTTCTGCGACGATTTCACCGGTACCGATGTCATCGGCATTGATACCGAGGAACTCCTTGGTATCCGGATCCGTGTAGGTCTTACCCTGACGGAAGATGCCGTAGATCGGATGATCTTCTTCGAATTGACCGCGAGCGTAAACACGATCCCCTGCACCGCTGACCACGCGTTCAGCGTTACCGGCGACGACGTAGGGCTTACTACTGAACTCTTCCGGGGTGTCGACGATGCGGTTGCTCAGCAGGAAACTGTTGATAGCCTCCAGCGGAATGGTCGGGATCGCCTCGGCCATCGGCGTGCTGCGCACCTGGGGTGACAGCTTGATGGTGCCGCGCGATTCGCCACGGTTGAGCATCAGGCGCGGCTGACCATCGATGTAGACAAGATTGAGGGTGTCACCGGGATAGATCAGGTGCGGATTGGAAACCTGCGGGTTGGCATGCCAGATTTCCGGCCACTTCCACGGTTGGCGCAGGAATTTTCCGGAGATGTCCCAGAGCGTATCGCCCTTGACCACGGTGTAACGGTCCGGATGACCGTCCTTGAGCTGCACTTCGGCCAGGGCCATTCCGGTCTGGGCCAATCCGCCGGCTGCAACGAGCAGCAGGGCGAGTAGTGATTTCCTCATGCGGTGAATCCCTTTATTATGTGCCTTCACGTGAAGCGCCCTAGCGCCGCGTTCAAACCCGCTGAATCCGCGGCGTGAAGCCGTTTTTCAATGCTGTTCATCATCTTAGCAGCGGATTTTGACTTTATTCCACAAGTGCATCACAAACGCATATGGCGATCCTGAATATCCTCGAATTTCCTGATCCACGCCTGCGTACCATCGCCAAACCGGTGGACGTCGTGGACGACTCCATCCGTCAACTGGTCGACGACATGTTCGAGACCATGTATGACGCACCCGGTATCGGCCTGGCCGCGACGCAGGTCAACGTGCACAAGCGCGTGGTGGTCATGGACCTGTCCGAGGACAAGTCCGAGCCGCGGGTGTTCATCAACCCCGAGTTCGAGTCTTTGACCGACGAGATGGACCAGTACCAGGAAGGCTGCCTGTCGGTACCTGGCTTCTACGAAAACGTCGACCGCCCGCAAAAGGTCAGGATCAAGGCGCTGGATCGCGATGGCCAGCCCTATGAGCTGATCGCCGAAGGCCTGCTCGCCGTGTGCATCCAGCACGAATGCGACCACCTCAACGGCAAGCTGTTCGTCGACTACCTGTCCAGCCTCAAGCGCGACCGCATCAAGAAGAAGCTGGAAAAACAGCATCGCCAGCGCGCCTGATCCTCGTTCATCCAAAGGCTTGCGTAGCAGGTCGCATGGAAACGTCACGAGCGAAGGTTAGGTAAGGCGAAAACAGGCGAGGGCGCGGAGTTTACGAGCTGTAAATGAGCAGTCCGAGCCTGTTTTCAACGCAGCATAACCGAACGCAGTAGTTTCCATGTGACCTGCCAGGCAAGCCTTTTTCTTTGGTGACTACCCCATGCGTATCGTCTTTGCCGGCACCCCGGAATTCGCCGCCGAGCACCTCAAGGCCCTGCTGGCCAGCCCGCACCAGATCATCGCCGTCTACACCCAGCCGGATCGCCCGGCCGGCCGTGGCCAGAAGCTGATGCCCAGCCCGGTCAAGCAACTCGCCGTCGAGCACGGTATCCCGGTTTACCAGCCGGCCAGCCTGCGCAATGAAGAAGCACAGGCCGAGCTGGCAGCCCTCAAGCCGGATCTGATGGTGGTGGTCGCCTACGGCCTGATCCTGCCGCAGGTGGTCCTCGACACCCCGCGCCTGGGCTGCATCAACAGTCACGCCTCCTTGCTGCCACGCTGGCGTGGCGCCGCGCCGATCCAACGCGCGGTACAAGCCGGTGACGCCGAAAGCGGTGTCACCGTGATGCAGATGGAGGCCGGCCTCGACACCGGGCCGATGCTGCTCAAGGTCAGCACCCCGATCAGCGCCAGCGACACCGGCGGCAGCCTGCACGACCGCCTCGCCCAGCTCGGCCCGCAGGCGGTACTGCAGGCCATCGACGGCCTGGCCGATGGCACGCTGAAGGGCGAAGTGCAGGACGATGCCCTGGCCAACTACGCACACAAGCTGAACAAGAACGAGGCGCGCCTCGACTTCAGCCGCCCGGCCGTGGAATTGGAGCGCCTGGTGCGCGCCTTCCACCCCTGGCCGATCTGCCACACCACGCTGGGCAGTGATGCACTCAAGGTGCATGCGGCCGAGATTGGCGAGGGTGAGGGCGCCCCAGGCAGTATTCTCGCCGCCGACAAAAACGGCCTGACCGTGGCCTGCGGCGAGGGTGCACTGCGCCTGACTCGCCTGCAGTTGCCCGGTGGCAAGCCGCTGGCCTTCAGTGACCTGTACAACAGCCGCCGCGAGCAGTTCGCGCCCGGCCTGGTACTGGGTCAATGAATCCCCGCCTGGCCGCCGCACGCGCCCTGACCGCCGTACTCTCCGGCAAGGCCTCGCTGGGCAGCAGCCTGCCACCGCAGCTGGACAAGGTCGAACACCATGATCGCGCCCTGGCGCAGGATCTGGCCTTTGGCGCCGCGCGCTGGCAGCCGCGCCTGCAACTGCTGGCCGAGAAACTGCTGGAAAAGCCGTTCAAGGCCGCCGACAAGGACGTGGAAGCGCTGCTGCTGATCGGCCTCTACCAGTTGCTGCACAGCCGCATCCCGGAACATGCAGCCATCGGCGAAACGGTCGGTTGTGCCGGTGCGCTGAAGAAACCCTGGGCCAAGGGCCTGCTCAACGCCGTGCTGCGCCGCGCTCAGCGCGAGCATGAAGCGATTTTCGCCGAACTCGATCGCGATCCGGTGCTGCACACCGCGCACCCGCGCTGGCTGCAAAAACAGCTCAAGGCCTTCTGGCCCGAGCACTGGCAAGCCATCTGCACCGCCAACAACGCGCATCCGCCGCTGATCCTGCGGGTCAATCGCCGTCACGGCAGCCGTGACGCGTACCTCACCGAACTGCGCGACGCCGGTATCGATGCCGAGCCCTGCGCCTTCAGCCGTGACGGCGTACGCCTGCTGCAGCCCTGCGACGTGACCACGCTACCCGGCTTCAAGGAAGGCCGCGTCAGTGTGCAGGACGAGGCCGCGCAACTGGCCGCCGACCTGCTCGAACTGGCGCCGGGCCAACGCGTACTGGACGCCTGCGCCGCTCCGGGCGGCAAGACCTGCCATTTGCTGGAGGTCGAGCCGGGCCTGAGCGAAGTGGTCGCCGTCGATCTGGAGGCCAAGCGCCTGGCACGTGTGCGCGAAAACCTCGACCGCCTGCGCCTGGAGGCCACGTTGATCGCCGCCGATGGCCGCGATACCGGCGCCTGGTGGGACGGCCAGCCATTCCAGCGCATCCTGCTCGACGCACCCTGTTCGGCCACCGGCGTGATCCGCCGCCATCCGGACATCAAGCTGACCCGTCAGCCCGAGGACATTCCTGCCCTGGCCCAATTGCAGGGCGAGCTGCTAGATGCCCTGTGGCCGACCCTGGCCCCCGGCGGCATCCTGCTCTATGCCACCTGCTCGGTGCTGCCGACGGAAAACAGCGAGACCATCGCCGCGTTCCTCGCTCGCACCCCTGACGCGCAGGAAGTCGCCATCGCCGGCGAGTTCGGCCTGCAGCCGGCACACGGTCGCCAACTGCTGCCACAGCTGGACGGCCACGACGGCTTCTACTATGCCAAGCTGCTTAAATCCGCTGCGCCAGAACGCAGCTAACGGAGCAACCAGTGAAGATCATCATTCTCGGCGCAGGCCAGGTAGGTGGAACCCTGGCAGAACACCTAGCCAGCGAAGCCAACGACATCACCGTGGTCGATACCGACGGTGATCGCCTGCGCGACCTCGGCGACCGCCTCGACATCCGCACCGTGCAGGGCAAGGGCTCGTTCCCCACCGTGCTGCGTCAGGCCGGTGCCGACGATGCCGACATGCTGGTGGCGGTGACCAACAGCGACGAAGTCAACATGATCGCCTGCCAGGTGGCCTACACCCTGTTCCATACGCCGACGCGCATCGCCCGTGTGCGCGAAGCAGCCTACCTGACCCGCGAAGCGCTGTTCGACAATGAAGCGATCCCGGTCGACGTGCTGATCAGCCCCGAGCAGGTGGTGACCAACTACATCAAGCGCCTGATCGAATACCCTGGCGCCCTGCAGGTGATCGACTTCGCCGAGGGCAAGGCGCAACTGGTCGCGGTCAAGGCCTACTACGGCGGCCCGCTGGTGGGCCAGCAACTGCGCCAGATTCGCGCGCACATGCCTAACATCGACACCCGCGTCGCTGCCATCTTCCGCCGCAACCGACCGATCCTGCCGCAGGGTGATACCGTCATCGAAGCCGATGACGAAGTGTTCTTCATCGCCGCCAAGGCGCATATCCGCGCGGTGATGAGCGAGATGCGCCGTCTCGAGGATGACTACAAGAAAGTGGTCATTGCTGGCGGCGGGCATATCGGCGAACGCCTGGCCGAGGCCATCGAGAGTCGCTACCAGGTGAAGATCATCGAGATGAACCCGGCGCGCTGCCGCTACCTCTCGGAAAACCTGGAGAGCACCATCGTTCTGCAGGGCAGTGCCTCCGACCGCGACCTGCTGATGGAAGAGAACATCAACGACGCCGACATCTTCCTGGCACTGACCAACGACGACGAGGCCAACATCATGTCCTCGCTGCTGGCCAAGCGCATGGGCGCGCGCAAGGTGATGACCATCATCAACAACCCGGCCTACGTCGACCTGGTGCAGGGCGGCGAGATCGACATCGCCATCAGCCCGCAGCTGGCCACCATCGGTACCCTGCTGACCCACGTGCGCCGCGGCGATATCGAGAGCGTGCATAGCCTGCGCCGCGGCGCGGCCGAAGCGCTGGAGGTGATCGCCCACGGCGACGCCAAGTCGAGCAAGGTGATCGGCCGCATGATCAAGGACATCGCCCTGCCACCGAGCACCACCATCGGCGCCATCATCCGCGACGAGGAAGTGTTGATCGCCCATGACAGCACGGTGATCGAGTCCGGCGACCACGTGATCCTGTTCCTGGTCGACAAGAAATACATTCGCGATGTCGAGCGCCTGTTCCAGGCTGGCCTGACCTTCTTCTGAGTCCCGGATTGCATCCGGGCTACGACTGACCCTCTTCTAAAAAATTTCAAAGTCTCGCGAGCTAGAGCAATGCAAGGCGCAACGACCAGCGGGAGTAACAGCCGAAGGCTGGCCCGAAGGGTGAGCGCCAGCGAATCAAACAGGCGAGGACGCGGAGTGTACGAGCAGTACATGAGCAGTACTCACTTCGTTCGCCCTACGGGCCGCGCTAAAGCGCGTTAGCCGCAAGCGGCTTGCCGAGCCTGTTTTTAACGCAGCAGTGCCGACGCGCAGCAGACTGGGAGCCGAGATGAGCACTGAAGCACTGGAAAAGATGTTGGCCAAGGGCATGGACAACGCCCTGCTGCGCTTCGGCCTGGGCAAGGCGCATCTGGATGGCGGAAATGCCCCGCAGGCGGCCGAGCACCTGCAACGCTGCGTGGAATTCGACCCGAGCTATTCCGCCGCCTGGAAGCTGCTGGGCAAGGCGCTGCGGGCAGCAGGCGACCACGACGGTGCTCGCCAGGCCTGGCAGCAGGGCATCGCCGCGGCACAGGCCAAGGGCGACAAGCAGGCCGAGAAGGAAATGACGGTGTTTCTGCGCAAGCTGGACAAGCCACGCTGATCGACTCAGTACGTACGGCCTGGGCGGCCCCGCGACACCCTATAGCACCGTTGCGAACCGTAGGGTGCGCCGTGCGCACCGAAACAAAACCATCACCTCCTGTTCTCAGGGACTCAAGCTGTCGCGGCTGATGTCCCTCCCACACTTTCTTCTGCAACTCTGCGAATGGCTGGCCGAAGCACCGAGCCAGCCGCGGTGCGCACAGCGCACCCTACGCCATTCAGCCAGCCTTAGAGCCTGTTCAAAGTCTCGCGAGCTAGAGCCAGGCAATACCGATGGCGGCCCCGCGAATCGAGCGAAGAACGCTCGGAGTCGCGTTCGACTTTACGAGCTGTAAGACCGGGCTGGCGTTCCAGCTTGATTTCAACGCTGCATGGCCGACGCGCAGCAGACTTTGAACACGCTCTTAGAGCACTTCGCTGGCCACCGCATCCACCGCTGCCTTGGCGATCCCCACCACCTCGTCCGCCTCGGCCTTGGTCAGCACCAGCGGCGGAGCGAAGCCGAGGATGTCGCCGTGCGGCATAGCGCGGGCGATCATGCCGCGTTCCAGGCAGGCGGCGGAGACGCGCGGGCCAACCTTGAGCGACGCATCGAAAGGCGTACGCGCCTCCTTGTCGGCCATGAACTCCAGCGCGGCGAGCATGCCGACACCACGCACTTCACCCACCAGCGGATGGCCTTCGAAGGTCTGACGCAGCTGCTGGTTGAGGTAGGTGCCCACCTCGGCGGCGTTGGCAGAGATATTTTCCTTTTCGAGAATATCCAGGTTGGCCAGCGCAGCGGCGGCGCAGATCGGGTGACCAGAGTAGGTCCAGCCATGGCCCATAGCGCCGTCACGGCTGGAAGCCTCCTCGATCACGTTCCACACCTTCTCGCCGACGATCACTGCCGAAAGCGGCGCGTAGGCGCTGGTCAGGCCCTTGGCGGTGGTGATCAGATCCGGCTGCATGCCGAACATCTGGCTGCCCATCGGCGTACCCAGACGGCCGAAGGCGCAGACCACCTCGTCGGCGATCAGCAGAATGTCGTACTTGGCCAGCACGGCCTGGATCGCCTCCCAGTAACCTTGCGGCGGCACGATGATGCCGCCGGTGCCCATCACCGGCTCACCGATAAAAGCGGCCACAGTGTCCGGCCCTTCGGCCAGGATCAGACGCTCCAGATCCTCGGCGCAGTGGCGCACGAAAGCCGCTTCGTCCATACCGGCAGGCGCCTTGTAGAAGTGCGGGCAGGCGGCGTGCTTGATGTCCGGCTGCGGCAGGTCGAAGTGCTGGTGAAAGCCGGCCAGGCCGGTGAGGCTGCCGGTCATGATGCCCGAGCCGTGGTAGCCGCGCTGGCGGGAGATGATCTTCTTCTTCGCCGGGCGACCGAGCACGTTGTTGTAGTAGCGCACCAGCTTGATCTGGGTCTCGTTGGCGTCCGAGCCGGACAGTCCGTAGTAGACCTTCTTCATGCCCTGCGGCGCCCAGTCGATGATGCGCGCCGACAGTTCGATGATGGCCTCGGTCGAGTGGCCGACATAGGTGTGGTAGTAGGCCAGCTCCTTGGCCTGCTTGTAGATGGCCTCGGCCACCTCGGTGCGACCATAGCCGATGTTCACGCAGTACAGGCCGGCGAAGGCGTCGATCAGCTCGCGGCCTTCATGATCCTGGATGCGAATGCCCGAGGCGCCGGTGATGATGCGCCCCTTGAGCGCGCCGCTGGCGTGATCATGGGCATGGGTGGACGGGTGCATGAAGTGGGCACGATCCTGGGCGAACAGCTCGTCGTAATGGCTCATGGATAATCCTCCGAAGGGGCTCAGTAACGCTGGCCCTGGTGATGAATGCAGAAGTACTTGGTTTCGACGAAGGGCTCGAAGCCTTCCGTGCCGCCCTCACGGCCAAGGCCGGAGGCTTTCATGCCACCGAAGGGGATCGGGTGGCCGGTGAATTTGGTGCCATTGACCGCGACCATGGCGTGGTCGAGGCGACGGATCAGCCGGTGGACGACATCCACGCGGTTGGAACAAATGTAGGCGGCCAGGCCGTATTCGGTGTCGTTAGCCATGGCCACGGCTTCGTCCAGGGTGTCGAAGGCGCGCACGCCGGCGATGGGAGCGAAGTTCTCCTCGCGGTAGATACGCATGGCATCGGTGACGTCGGCCAGCAGCGTGGGTTGCCAGAACCAGCCCCCGAGGGCATGCGGTTCACCACCTGCCAGCAGGCGCGCACCCTGTTCGAGAGCATCGGCGACCCGTGCGGCAGTCGCGTCCAGCGCAGCCTGGTGCATCAGCGGGCCAATCTGGTTGCGCTCGTCATGACCAGGGCCAACGCGCAGGCCACGCACGGCCTTGGCGAAACGCTGCAGGAATTCTTCGTACACGGGGCGCTCGACCAGGATACGGTTGGCCGCGCAGCAGTCCTGGCCGGAGGTCTGGAACTTGGCGTCCAGTGCCACCTGCACGGCGTGATCGAGATCGGCATCGGCGCAGACGATCAGCGGCGCATTACCACCCAACTCCAGCGCCACCTTCTTCACATCCTCGGCGGCCGCTTGCAGCACCAGCTTGCCGACGCGGGTCGAGCCGGTGAAGCTCACCGAGCGCACGCGGGTGTCCTTCACCAGGGTTTCCATGGCCATCTGCGGCTCACCCAACACCACGTTGAACACGCCAGCCGGCAGGCCGGCTTCCTCGGCCAGCTGGGCCAGGGCGAAGGCGCTGTAGGGCGTCTCGTGCGCCGGCTTGACCACCACGGTGCAACCGGCAGCCAGGGCGGCGGCGGCCTTGCGGGTGATCATCGCCGAAGGGAAGTTCCAGGGCGTGAGCAGGGCGCAAACGCCAACCGGCTCCTTCAGCGTACCGAGCTGGGCACCGGGGATATGGCTGGGGATGGTCTGGCCATACAGTCTGCGCGCCTCTTCGGCGAACCAGGGGATGAAGCTGGCGGCGTAACGAATCTCGCCACGGGCTTCGGCCAACGGCTTGCCCTGTTCCTGGCTGAGGATGCGCGCCAGGTCTTCCTGATACTGCAGGATCAGCTCGGCCCAACGCCGCAACAGCCCCGCGCGGGTTTCCAGGCTCTGCTCGCGCCAGCTGGCGAAGGCAAGCTGGGCGGCGTCCACGGCGGCGGTGATCTGCTTCTCACCGAGCATCGGCACGTGGCCAATCACACTCTGGTCGGCAGGGTTGTGCACGGCGATGCTGGCGCCGTCGTCGCTGTGCAGCCAGTGACCGTCGACGTAACACAGCGATTTGAACAGCAGGGGATGGTCGAGGGGCATGGCGATGTCTCCGGGCCGATGGGCATGGGAGACATGCTAGGGAAGGGCGGCTTGGCGTTTTTTCCAAGCGGCCCCGGCGTCACCTCAGTTTTTTCTGAAGGTGGCGGGGCAATAGGAGAATTCTCGTGTGCCGTAGCCCGGATGAAATCCGGGGCAGGGCACAGAACGTTCCCGGATTGCATCCGGGCTACGGATGTCCTCAGGCCGATACGGTGCGCTGCGGCAAGCGCCGCACGATGGCGCTGAGCAGCATGCCGTACAGCGGTACGAACAGCGCCAGGCTGACCGCCAGCTTGATCACGTAGTCGACCACGGCGATCTCCACCCAGTTGGCGGCCATGAACGGGTCACTGCTCTGCCAGAAGGCGATGGAGAAGAACGCCAGGGTGTCCATGGCCTGACCGAATACGCTGGAAGCGGCCGGGGCGATCCACCAGTGCTTGAGCTGGCGCAGGCGATCGAACACCTGGATGTCGAGCAGTTGCCCGAGCACGTAGGCGAGGAAGCTGGCCAGGGCGATACGGAACACGAACAGGTTGAACTCGCCGAGCGCCGCCAGGCCGCCGAAGGCGCCTTCATGGAACAACACCGAGACCACGTAAGAGGCCACCAACGCCGGCACCATCACCCGTGCAATGACCACGCGCGCAGCGTGCTTGCCGATCAGGCGCACGGTGAGGTCGGTAGCCAGGAAGATGAACGGGAAACTGAAGGCGCCCCAGGTGGTGTGCCAGCCAAAGATGGTCATCGGCAACTGCACGAGGTAGTTGCTGGCGATGATGATGAGGATATGAAACGCGATCAGCGCAGCCAACACGGCGCGACTGACCGATGCAGGAAGCAGGGTCATGGCATGTCCTTTTTCGTAGAGTGGGGTGAGGGAACCCACTGCCGCAGCCGACATGGCCGCGAGCGGCGCGCATTCTAGCGCGTTGTTGACCCGCAGGATAGGTTTTGCCGCAGACGGCCAGCCCGCTCGGATAGAAGGTCGCGCCGTGCAGGAATGACGGCTGCCTGATCAGGCCTCCGGCACCACCCGCTTGGCCAACTGGAAATGACGCTGCCAGTACGCATTGTTGAGGCGGTCGATGCGTACCTTGGTGCCGCGGCGCGGCGCGTGGACGAAGCGGCCCTCACCGATGTAGATGGCCACGTGATCCACCGAGCGACTGCGAATGCGGAAGAACAGCAGATCACCCGGCTGCAGATCGCTGCGCTTCACCGAAGGTGCATCCACGCGTGACAGCGCGCGCGAGGTGCGTGGCAGGTCGAGGTCATCCTGGGTCTTGAAGGCGTATTGCACCAGGCCGCTGCAATCGAAACCCTGCCGGGGGCTGGTACCACCCCAGCGGTATGGCGTGCCCAAGGCCCCCAGGGCACGGTCGATCACTTCACGGGCCGGCTCAGGCTCGGCTATCGGCGAGGCGGCTGGAACGGTATGAATGCGAAAGGTGGCGGAGGCTTGGGTACAAATTCCCAGTAAAAGAGCGCCTCCCAGACAAAATGACATGAAGAATTTATTCAAACCCAGTAACCCTGGTGATTGGCCTTTGCGCGGAAGCCTTTCCGAATCAAGGCATTGCATCAAAAACGAGCCTCCTACCCGTCCCGGAGACGGACTGCCTGGAAAAGTCTTTGGTTCATTTTCAAGCGAGACGAGTCGACGAACGGTTTGCCGCTGAAGCCTTCGTATTACCGACCAATCGCGTCCAATTACGACCCGACTGTTGAGCCATACACCCTCGGCCGCTAAGGTCACCGAGCGACTCATAACCGGAAAGGATTCACCCATGACGCTCAAAACCTTCCTGTTCGGCGCCTCGCTGCTGGCGCTCGCCCATGGCGCCCAGGCACAAACCGAAAGCGCCAGTTGCAGCACGGTGACCCTGGCCGACCCTGGCTGGAGCGACATCGCGGTCACCAACGGCATCGCCAGCCTGCTGCTCGATGGCCTGGGCTACAAGGCGCAGACGCGAACCCTGGCCGTACCGATCATCTTCGCTGGGCTGCAGAAAGGGCAGGTCGATGTGTTTCTCGGCAACTGGATGCCGGCCGGCCAGCACGACTACGAGCGCTACGTGGCCAGCGGGCAGATCGACAAGGTGGTGGAAAACCTCGGCGGCACCGAATACACCCTGGCCGTGCCGACCTACGCCTATGAAGCCGGCGTGCAGGATTTCAACGACCTCGCCAAATTCGCCGACAAGTTCGGCAAGAAGATCTACGGCATCGGCTCCGGCTCGCCGGCCAACGACTACATCCGCCAGATGATCACCGACAACGAGTTCGGCCTCGGCGACTGGCAGTTGGTGGAATCCAGCGAGCAGGCGATGCTGGTGCAGGTCGGCCGCGCGGTGAAGCGCGATGAATTCGTGGTGTTCCTGGGCTGGACGCCGCACCCGATGAACGTGCAGTTCGACATGCAGTACCTCAAAGGCGGCGAGAAATTCTTCGGCAGCACCGGCTCGGTCAACACCCTGGCCCGCAAGGGCTATGCGGCCGAATGCCCGAACGTGGGCAAGCTGCTGAGCAACCTGAAATTCACCCAGGAGATGGAGAACACCATCATGGACGACGTGCTCAACCGCAAGGTGGCCAACGCCACGGCGATCAGGAACTGGATCAAGGCCAACCCGCAGGTGCTGGATGGGTGGCTGGAGGGCGTGAAAACCCGTGATGGCGGCGATGGGCTGGCGGCGGTGAAAGCGAAGTTCTAACACCGCATTCCGGTGTCGGTCGAACCACTTCCCGTAGGGTGGGTTAGCGACGCAGAACGCGAATTAATGATGACCACTATCGTGGCGCGTCGCGTAACCCACCAGACAATTAAACGCGTTGCTCCGACGGTGGGTTACGCCGCAGCCAACAAGGCGAAACGGCCGACCACTCCTGCAGGCTGCTAACCCACCCTACGGGCATCCGACATCCGGTGGGCAGGCGTACGTTAGTCATCCAGCTCGGCGGGCGCACCTGAGGTGTCCGCCTTGATGGTCTTGGTGACGATATAGGTGAAGTAGCGCTCGATGCCCAGGTCTTCCAGCAGCAGCTGGTCGATGAAGCGCTGGTAGTGGTCGATATCGCGGGCGCGGATCATGGCGATGTAGTCGACGCCGCCGCCGGTGGCGTAGCAGAAGCCGACTTCCGGTGCCTCGGCCAGGCGCTGTTCGAAGCGGCGCATGTCCTGCGCGGTGTGGCGGGCCAGGGTGATTTCCACCAGCACCTGCTGGCTTCTGAACAGCGCCGCCCAGTCGATCTGCGCACGGTAGCCCTGGATCAACCCGGCACTTTCCAGCTTGCGCACCCGCTCCCAGGCCGGCGTCACCGAGAGGTTGATCGCCTCGGCCAGGGCCGACTTGGTGATCCGTCCGTCCTCGGAAAGGATGCGCAGGATCTTCAGGTCATAGCGGTCGAGCTTGTGCATCGGCTTCTCGGTTGGCTAAGGGTTTAAAGATGTAGAGGCCAGATCGCGGCTAAAGGGCACCTCTAAAAACTACCTGCGTTGCCATCGCTGCGTTAAAAACAGGCTCAAAATGCTCATTTACAGCGCGTAAACTGCGCTTTTTCGCCTGTTTTTGCCTTGCGCTGGCTGCCTCGCCTACGTTTTTAGAGATGCCCTAAAGCCCCTCCCACGAGACACTCAGACTGTGGGAGGGGCTTTAGCCGCGACCGTTTCTAGTCCACCACCTCGGCGATGACGGCGAGGGTATCGCCGCCTTTCACCAGGCCCGGGAAATGCCGGGCAGCGAGCAGGCCGCTGCGTTTGGCACGGTACTCGGTGGCCGGCGCGCCAGTACGACGCACACTGTGCACCCGCGCGATCACCTCGCCCTTCTCCACGGTATCACCGAGGTCGCGGCACATTTCCAGCAGGCCATCGTCTTCGCTGGCGACGAAGCAGTCGCCATCAGGCATGTCGAGCATCACCGACTCGCCGGCCTCGATCTCACCCTGCAGCAGGCCGAAGTGGATCAGCAGGTTGCGCACGCCGCGCTCGGCGATGGCCAGGCTTTTCGCCGTGCTGCTACCGCCGCCACCCAGTTCAGTGGTGACGAATACCTTGCCCTGTTCCTCGGCGGCAGTGTCGTACATACCCACCGCATCCAGCTCAAGCATGCGCATGCAGTAGGGCGCGGCGAAGGCGCGCATGCCGGCGGCGCAGGCAGCGTCCTGGGCCTTGTCCGGCAGCATGTGGCAGGCGGCGAAGGGCAAAAAGTCCAGGGTCTTGCCGCCGGAGTGAATGTCGAGCACCACGTCGGCCAGCGGCAGCAGCGTGCGCTGAAAGTAATCGGCGATCTTCTGCGTCACCGTGCCGTCCGGCTTGCCGGGGAAGCTGCGGTTGAGATTGCCCTTGTCGATCGGCGAGGTGCGGGTGCCGGCCTGCACCGCCGGGGGGTTCATGAACGGCACGATGATCACCCGACCAGTGACGTCCTCGGCGCGCAGGCGCTGGGCCAGTTTGCTCAGCGCCAGCGGGCCTTCGTATTCGTCGCCATGGTTGCCGCCGCTAAGCAGCGCGGTGGGGCCGCTGCCGTTCTTCACCACGGTGACCGGGATCATCACCGCGCCCCAGGCCGAATCGTCGCGGGAGTAGGGCAGCTTGAGAAAGCCGTGTTGCACGCCGTCACGGTCGAAATCGACCGTGGGGCTGATGGGGTTGTCGCGCAGTTGGGTCATCGTCAGAAAACCTTTGGCATCGGCGTCACGCCGTCTGAAAAGCTTCGCGGCTAAAGCCGCTCCCACGACGGAGCGGCAGCCGCAGGATCAGTCCTTCACGAACAGCTTGCGCGGCACGTCGCAGAAGGTTTCCACGCCGCTGTCGGTTATCAGGATCGATTCGGTGATCTCCAGCCCCCAGTCGTCCAGCCACAGACCGGGCATGAAGTGGAAGGTCATCCCAGGTTGCAACACGCTTTCGTCGCTCGGGCGCAGGCTCATGGTGCGCTCGCCCCAGTCCGGCGGATAACTGATACCGATGGGATAGCCACAGCGGCTGTCCTTGTGGATGCCGAATTTCTCCAGCACCTTGAAGAAGGCGCGGGCGATATCGCCGGTGGTGTTGCCCGGCTTGGCCGCTTCCAGGCCGGCGGCGATGCCTTCGACCACCGCCTTCTCACCGTCGAGGAAATGCTGCGGCGGCTTGCCCAGATAGATGGTGCGCGACAGCGGGCAGTGATAGCGCTTGTAGCAGCCGGCGATCTCGAAGAAGGTGCCAGCGCCGCTGATCATCGGCGAGTCGTCCCAGGTCAGGTGCGGCGCGCTGGCATCGGCACCGGTGGGCAGCAACGGGACAATGGCCGGGTAGTCGCCGCCATGGCCGTCGGCACCGAGAATGCCGGTGCGGTAGATTTCGGCGACCAGCTCGTTCTTGCGCAGGCCCGGTTCGATCTTGTCGAAGATCGCCGCGTGCATCTTCTCGACGATCTTCGCCGCGATGCGCATGTAGCCAATCTCGGTGGGCGACTTGATCGCCCGCTGCCAGTTGACCAGTGCGGTCGAATCGACGAAGCGCGCGTTGGGCAGATTGCGCTGCAGCGAGCCGTAGGCGGCGGCGCTGAAGTAGTAGTTATCCAGCTCGACGCCGATGCTGAGTTTGTCCCAACCACGGGCAGCGATGACCTCTTTGGACAGGTAGTCCATCGGGTGGCGCTCGGTGGACTGCACGTAGTGATCGGGGTAGCCGACGATATTGTCCGTCTGCATGAACACCGTGCGCTTGGCACCGTTGGCGTCCTGGCCGCGACCGTACCAGACCGGCTCGCCATCGAGCGCCAGCAGCACGCACTGGTGCACGTAGAACGACCAGCCGTCATAGCCAGTGAGCCAGGCCATGTTGGACGGGTCGGTGACGATCAGCAGCTCGATGCCCCTGGCCTGCATGGCGCTGCGCGTCTTGGCCAGGCGCTGGGCATATTCCTCCCGGCTGAAGGGGAGGTTGACGACGATTTCGGACATGGATGAGTCCCCGTTTGTGATGCTCGACAGTGCTGATGTGGGAGGGGCTTCAGCCGCGATCTTTCGCTGTATCCGTCGCGGCTAAAGCCCCTCCCACAGTTCATGAATCGAAGGTGAGGCCCTTGCCCGCCGCGACCGCGCGCTGATAGGCAAGGCTGGCGATGGCGGTGTCCTGGGCACCGGTGCCGGTCAGGTCGCACAGGGTGATCTGGTCATTGGCGGTGCGACCGGGGCGCTGCCCAGCGATGACCTGGCCGAGCTCGGCGAAGTCATCCTCGGCATGCACCAGGCCGGCAGCGATGGCGTGATTGAGTTCACCGAGCACGCGGGTCTGGCTCAGGCGATCAGCCACGTAGGCATCGACCCGCGCCAGCACGGCCGGAGCGATCTCGTTCTTGTGCTCGGCATCCGAGCCCATGGCGGTGATATGCAGGCCAGAGCGCAGGTGCTGCGGCTGGATCAGCGGCTCGCGACTGGGCGTGGTGGTGATGGCGATATCGGCACCATCCAGCGCCGCGTCGACGCTGTCCACCGCGCGGGCATCATCCAGCTCAGCGGCCATGGCCTGGGCCTTGGCGGGATCACGCGCCCAGATACGCACCTCGCTTACATCGCGTACCAGGCGCAGGGCCTGCAACTGCAGGCGCGCCTGCTCGCCGGCACCGAGGATGGCGACCACCTTGGCATCTTCACGGGCCAGCCATTTGGCGGCGATGGCGCCAGCGGCGGCGGTGCGCACGGCGGTGAGGTAGCCGTTGTCCAGCAGCAGCGCATCGGCTAGGCCGGTCTGTGCCGAGAACAGCATCATCAGGCCATTGAGGCTGGGCAGGCCGAGCTTGGGATTGTCGAAGAAGCCGGGGCTGACCTTGATCGCGAAGTGCGCCACGCCGGGCAGGTAGGCGGTCTTCACGTCCACCTCGCCGTTATGCTCGGGCACGTCCAGACGCAGGATCGGCGGCATCGCCACCGCAGCGGTGGCCAGCAGGCGGAAAGCGTTCTCCACCACCTCGAGGCTGTCGGTGTCGAGGCCGACGCAGTCGCGCAGGTCAGCCTGGTTGAGAATCAGGGTCTTGGCCATGGAGGGCTCCTCAGGCGTCGGCGCCGTTGAGCACGCGCAGGTGCTGGTCGATATCGATATTGCGACCGCTGATCACCACCACCACCGGGCCACGCGGCTCGATCAGGCCATCGAGCAGGGCGGCGATGCCGACGGCAGCAGCGCCCTCGACCACCAGTCTTTCTTCGCGGTAGGCGTGACGAATGCCACGGGCGATGGAAGCTTCGTCGAGCAGGTGAACCTGGTCGCACAGCTCACGCGTGATGGCATAGGTGAAGCGGTTGTCCAGGCCGATGCCGCCGCCGAGCGAGTCGGCCAGGGTCGGCAGTTCTTCCACCTCGACCGGCTCGCCGGCCTCGAGGCTGGCGTGCATCGCCGCGCCCAGTCGCATGCTGATGCCGTGGGTGCGAATGGCCGGGCTGGCCACCTTGATCGCCAGCGCCACGCCGGCGAACAGGCCGCCACCGGACAGTGGCACCAGCACTTCGCAAACGTCCGGGCACTGCTCGAGAATCTCCAGGCCCAGGCTGCCCTGGCCGGCGATCACATGCGGATGGTCGAAGGGCGGGATAAATGCGGCGCCTTGTTCGCGGGCGATGCGCAGGGCTTCGAGCTGGGCGTCGTCCTGGCTGCGGCCTTTGATAACCACCTCAGCGCCCAACTCACAGATGGCACGCACCTTGTTCTGTGGCACCAGTTCGGAAAGGCAGACGATGGCCTTCACGCCCTGCTGCGAGGCAGCGAAGGCAAGCGCACGGCCATGGTTGCCGGTGGAGGCGGTGACCACCCCAAGGCGCTTCTGCTCGGCATCCAGCTGCGCCACCGCGTTGCTCGCACCGCGCAGCTTGAAGCTGCCAGTGGCCTGCTGCGATTCCAGCTTCAGCCACACCGGCACACCGGCCAGGCGGCTCAGGCTGGGCGAATGTTCCAGCGGCGTCTGACGCACCAGGCCGGCGATACGCTGGCGAGCCTGAAGCAGGTCATCGAAGGGGATGGAAGACATGGCGCACATTCCGTGAAGGTGTGCGGCCGAGTGTATGAGCGGGAAATTGAGTGACTGAATGTACTAGGACGATTTTTTATCTGGGCGTTTGTGCCGCGTGGAAATCGATGCGCACGGCGCACCCTACAGACATGTCGACCGTAGGGGGCGACGCACGCACCCGCTTGTAGCCTGGATGAAATCCGGGAAGCATCGGAGCAAACCACTCCCGGATTTCATCCGGGCTACAAGAGCCCCTCTCCCCAACCCTCTCCCGCAAGCGGGAGAGGGGGCTAAATCCTTATACCGTCGGAGATGTTGTAGGAGCGGCTTCAGCCGCGAAGCCTCTTACCGTGCTAGAAATCATGCACCTTCGGGTACTGCTCGAAGACGTCACGCACGATCTGCACGCCCTGGCGCATCTTCGCTTCGCTGCATTCGGCGCCGACGCACAGGCGCACCGCGCGCGGCCGCGGCATGCCGGGCGGGACGAAGGGATCGGGCAAGGTCAGCGCGACGTTGCGCCGGCGCAACTCGCGCAGCAGGCCATCGGTTTCCCAGCCTTCGGGCACGCGCAACCAACTGTTGAGCGAATAGGGATGGTTGCCGATCAGGTGCTCGCCCAGCTCCTGCTCCACCAGGGCTTGCCGGTTGGCCAACAATTGCCGCTGCAACTGCACCAGATCCTCGGCTTCACCTGAATCGATCCAGCGCGTGGCGATTTCACCGAGCAACGACGGCGCCATCCAGCTGTTGACCCGCAGGATGCTCTCGGTACGCAGCGCCAGGCGCTTGGGCATCACCAGATAACCGATACGCAGGCCGGTGAGCACCGACTTGGTCATGCTGGTGCAGTAGAACGACAGCTCCGGCGCGTAGTGACTCAGGGGCCGCGTGCTTTGCTGGCCAGCCAACAACGGGCCGTAGACGTCGTCCTCGATGATGTACACGCCATAGCGGCGAGCGATCTCGGCGATCTCACGGCGGCGCTCGTCGGGCATCAGCGCGCTGGTCGGGTTGTTGAGGTTGGGCGTGCAGACCAGCGCAGTGATCCGTTCGTTACCGCACATGTCCTCGAAGTGCTCGGGGTTCAGGCCGTAGCGATCCATCTCCAGGCCCTTGAGGGTGAAACCGAGCACCTGCGAGCTGCCGATGGCGCCGTGGTCGGTCAGGCCTTCGCAGAGCACCACATCGTCCGGGCCGGCAAGCGTGGCCAGGGCGAGGAAAATACCGTGCGCGGCGCCGCTGGTCAGCAGCACATCCTCGATGCCGACATCCATACCCAGGCGCGCCAGCCAGCGCACCGCCGACTCACGCTGGTGCTGCATCCCGGCAATCGGGCGGAAGGCGTGAATCCACGGCTGATTCGGCTCCTGCGCCAGCTCCAGGCAGGTCTGCCGCCACAGCCGGTCGTGGGCGTCGGTGTGCAGGATGCGCGCGTTGGAGAAATCCATCAGCGCCTGCTCGCTGCGATCGAGCATGCTGGTGGCCACACGTTCGCTGGTGCGTCGCGAAACGAAGCTGCCGCGGCCCACCTCGCAACGCACGCGGCCCTGGCGCTCCAGCTCCTTATAGGCGTTGGTCACGGTCTGCACGCTGATGCCCAGGGCATCTGAAACCTGACGTTGCGGTGGCAACCGTTGGCCGTCGATCAGGGTACCCTGTTCGATGTCGGCGGCGACCGCCTGAACCAGCAGCTTGTATTTCGACTCGCCCGGGCGAGCGTTGGCCAGGGCCTTCTTCCAGTTGTGCATCGATGGCTCCTCCGGCAACTGCGTTCAAGCATCCCGCGTGAGGCCTTGCGATTCAATTGTCCTAGTGCAATGCCGCAGCCAAAAAAGCCTTTGTATGCTCGGGCCAAGGGTGGAAAACAGACTCCTAGAAGAACCACCACCCGGCGCAGGCCTCCTGTGCACCAACGCTCTTGATTTACCTGCCTCCTAACACAGCACGCCGCCATTGGCGGACTACAAGAAACAGGAGAACACCAAGATGAGTAGCGTTATCCCCTCCCGCTTTGGCCGCCTTGCGCTGGCCTGCGTCCTGCTCACCGGCCTCGCTGCCGGCGCCCAGGCCTCGACCCTGGACAAGGTCAAGGACAGCAGCAGCGTGCGCATCGGCTACGCCAACGAAACCCCCTTCGCCTACACCGCCCTCGATGGCAAGGTCACCGGCGAGTCGCCAGAAATCGTCAAGAAGATCTTCGAGCGCATGGGTGTCGAGAAGATCAACCCGGTGCTCACCGAATGGGGCTCCTTGATCCCCGGCCTGCGCGCCAGCCGCTTCGACCTGATCGCCGCCGGCATGTACATCACCCCCGAGCGCTGCAAGCAGGTGCTGTTCACCGACCCGCACTACCAGTTGCCCGATACGCTGCTGACCAAGGCCGGTAACCCGAAGAACCTGCACAGCTACGAAGACATCGCCAAGAGCGGCGCCAAGCTGGCGATCATGTCCGGCACGGTGAACCTGGGCTATGCCCGTAACGCCGGCATCAGCGACGACCAGATCCTCCAGGTGCCGGACACCACCGCGCAGTTGCAGGCCGTGCGCGCCGGTCGCGCCGATGCCGCCGTCGGCACCCAGCTGACCATGAAGGGCCTGGCCGACAAGGGCGGCGACAGCGTCGAAGCCATCAGCGAGTTCAAGGACGACCCGGCCCACACCGGCTATGGCGCCCTGGCCTTCCGCCCGGAAGACAAGGATCTGCGTGATGCGGTCAATGCCCAATTGAAGGAATGGATCGGCAGCGAGGAGCACCTGGCTACGGTGAAACCCTTCGGTTTCGACCAGTCCAACATCACCGACAAGACCGCCGCCGAACTCTGCGGCCAGTAATGAACGGATCACGCCGCGCACTGCGGTGCGTGGCGCGCTTGCGTACATCGAGCGGTAGACATTCATGACCGATCTTCTTCCCCTGCTGCTGCAAGGCGCCTGGGTCACCGTGCAAGTCACCTTCTGGGGCTCGCTGCTGGCCATCGTCTCGGCAGTGATCGCCGCCCTGGGCCGGCTTTCGCCGATCGCCCCGCTGCGCTGGCTGGCCATCACCTATATCGAAATCTTTCGCGGCACCTCGCTGCTGGTGCAGCTGTTCTGGCTGTATTTCGTGCTGCCGATGCCACCGTTCAACGTCGAGATGAGCGCCTTCACCGTGGCCATCGTCGGCCTCGGCCTGCATATCGGCGCCTATGGCGCGGAAGTGATGCGCGGTGCCATCCGCTCGGTGGCCAAAGGTCAGTACGAGGCCTGCACGGCGCTGAACATGCGGCCGTCGAAACGCTTCCTGCGCATCATCCTGCCGCAGGCGCTGCTGGCGGCGATCCCGCCAGGCACCAATCTGCTGATCGAGCTGCTGAAGAACACCTCGCTGGTCTCGCTGATCACTCTGTCTGACCTGGCCTTCCGCGCCCGTCAGCTGGATCAGGCGACCTTCATGACGCTGGAGATCTTCGCCCTGACTCTGCTGCTGTATTTCGTCATGGCCCAGGTGATCAACCTCGGCATGCGCCTGCTGGAAAAACGCCTGAGCCGTGGCCGGATGCGCGGAGGCCTGCAATGAATTTCTTCGACTGGGATTTCGCCCTGAGCATCCTCCCGGATCTGCTCAAGGCCTCGCTCAATACCCTGCTGATCACTTTCGCCGGCTTCGCCATCGCCATCGTCGTCGGCCTGCTATTAGCCATCGCCCGGCGCAGCAAGCACCTGTGGCTGTCCTGGCCGGTGGCCGGGCTGATCGAGTTCATCCGCAGCACGCCGCTGCTGATCCAGGTGTACTTCCTGTTCTACGTGTTCCCCAACTACGGGCTGAACCTCACTGCATTGCAGGCGGGCATCCTCGGTATCGCCCTGCACTACGCCTGCTACACCGCCGAGGTGTATCGCGCCGGGCTGGATGCCGTGCCGCGTGGCCAGTGGGAAGCGGTGACGGCATTGAACATGTCGCCGCTGTCGGCTTATCGGCAGATCATCCTGCCGCAGGCGCTACGGCCAATCCTGCCGGCGCTGGGTAACTATCTGGTGGCCATGCTCAAGGACACCCCGGTTTTATCGGCCATCACCGTGGTGGAAATCATGCAGCAGGCCAAGAACATCGGCTCGGAAAGCTTCCGCTACCTCGAGCCCATCACCATGGTCGGTCTCTTCTTCCTCCTGCTCAGTCTGGCCCTGGCCTGGTGCGTAAGGCGTGTGGAAGATCGGCTGGAGGTCACTGCCCGATGACTGCTTTCCTCAATTCCACAGACGCTGCCGGGAGTTCCTCCATGCCCCAGCCCATCGTTCGCTTCACCGACGTGACCAAGCGTTACGGCAATCTCACCGTGCTCAACAAGCTCAACCTGGAAGTCGCCCCCGGCGAGAAGGTGGCGATCATCGGCCCCAGCGGCTCGGGAAAATCGACCCTGCTGCGCGCGTTGATGACCCTGGAGAGCATCGACGAAGGCGTGATCTCGGTCGACGACGAACCGCTCACCCACATGCCCGGCCGCGACGGTCGTCTGGTGCCGGCCAGCGCCAGCCACCAGCGCAAGGTGCGCGGCAAGATCGGCATGGTGTTCCAGAGCTTCAACCTGTTCCCACACATGTGTGCACTGCAGAACGTGATCGAAGCACCGATGCAGGTGCTCGGCATGGGCAGGAAGGAGGCCACCGAACGCGCCGAGGATCTGCTGGCGATGGTTGGCCTGGGCGAAAAGCTGCGCCATTTCCCATCGCAGCTATCCGGCGGTCAGCAGCAACGCGTGGCCATCGCCCGCGCACTGGCGATGCGGCCCAAGGTAATGCTGTTCGACGAGGTGACCTCGGCGCTCGACCCGGAACTGTGCGGCGAGGTGCTCAACGTCATCCGCCGCCTGGGCAGCGAACACAACCTGACCATGCTGATGGTCACTCACCAGATGGGCTTCGCCCGCGAATTCGCCGACCGCGTGTGCTTCTTCCATCAGGGCTGCATCCATGAGCAGGGCACGCCGGATCAGCTGTTCGGCAACCCGCAGCAGGAACGGACGAAGGCGTTCCTCAGCGCGGTGAACGAGGCACATTGAGGTCTCTGTGGGAGGCGCTTCAGCGGCGAGGGGGTAACAAGGCTGTCGCGGCTAAATAGAGTGCTCTGCCGTTTTCCGTAGGAGCGGCTTCAGCCGCGATTTTTCGCGGATGAATCCGCTCCTACAGAATCAGGGCAATCCATTGGTATGCGTCAGCGAGACTAACGCGGCTGCCGCGCCTTGATCGCCGCCAGCATCTTCTCCGCCAGCGCGGCGTAATCACCATCGAAGTGGTGCCCGCCCTTGATCATCAGACGCTCCCCCGGAGCGCCGGCTTCGGTGCAGCCGCTCTCGGCCGTCTCCTCGCTGCCGTAGATGCAATACACCTTGGCTGCCGGCACCTTGCGCAATTCGGGGCCGGTGGCCGCTTCCGCACCATCCTTGCCGAGCCAGCCGCTGACAGCGATCTCGAAGCTGCCGCTGCGGGCGAAGGCCAGCAGCAGCATGGTATCGACCTGCTGCTGATCACTGGCCGGAAGGCGGTTGTAGATCGCCGGCAGCACATCGGCGCCAAAGGAGTAGCCGGCCAGCACGAAGCGCTTCACCTGCCACTTGTCGCGGTACTGCTGCATCAGCCGCGACAGGTCGGCGGCGCTCTGTTCCGGGCTCTTGTGCTGCCAGTAGTAGCGCAGGGTGTCGATGCCCACCACCGGATAACCGGCAGCGGCCATGTGCTCGGCGGAGGCACGGTCGAGGTCACGCCAACCACCATCACCGGAATAGAACAGGGTCAGGGTATCGGCCGGTTGCGCCGAGGGATGCTCGATCACCGGCATCGCCGCGCCCTGGCCGGCAAGCAGGTGTTGCAGTTCATCGGCCAGCAGGGTCGGCAGCGGCGTGCCCAACGCACCGATGCGCGGTTCACCGTTGTTCTGCTCGCGCAGAAAACGTGCGTTGTCGTCACCCGGGTTGTCGTTCCACAGGGCGATCCAATGGCCGTGCTCGGCCTTGTTCGGCAAGGGCTCGGCGCAATCGGGCTTGGCCAGATCGAATCCGACAGACAACGCCTGGGCCTGGTCGTCGCTTTGCGCCGCTAGCCAGCGCCAGGCCGAGGCCGCTGCCGGGCCGATACCGGCGACCAGGGTCGGTGCACCGCCCAGTTGCTCGCTGGCCTGGCTGAGCAACTGCTGCTGTGCCTTGCAGTCGCCCGCGACGAAGGGCAGTTGCAGCAGGCGCAGATCGCCGCCCTCGGCAAAACGGCGTAGCGTGGTTTCATCCAGCGCCTGCTCGGCCGGCGCGAGCAGCAGCACACGCTGACGCGCTTCGCCCTGGCTCAGCAGTTGCGCCGGTGTGCCCTGTATCTGCACCGTCTGCAGATGCGGTAGCGCACGCATCGACCACCACCAACCCACAGCGCCTGCGGCCAGGGCCGTAACCAGCAACACCCCACCCAGCGTCCTTGTCGTCCTGCTCATCTCAACGCCTCACCAGTCCACCCAGGCCGCCCGCGATCAGCGCGGCGGTGTCGGCCAATGCCACCCAGGGATCAAGCCCGGCCGGCACGGCCAGGTAACGCGGCTCCCACTGCGGCAGGAACTTGTCCTTGAAGCGGCGCAGGCCCTGGAAGTTGTAGAAATTCTCGCCACGGTCAAACACCAGCGCACCCAGGCGCAATGGCAACGGCGCGCCCTTGCGGGTCTGCAGGCCGGCCAGCGGCACCATGCCGAGGCTGAAGCGCGCATAGCCCTCACTCTGGAATTGCTGGATAAGCCCCAGCATGAGGAACTCCATGGTCGACTTCGGCGCATCCGGCAGTACGCGCATCAGGTCGAGGCTGGCCACCGCGCGCGTTTCGCATTCCAGCAGGTTGGCGAAGGCCACTGCACGCCCCTCGAAACGCACCACCACGACGCGAAAATGTGCCAGGTATTCAGGGCTGAAACGGCCGAGGGAAAAGCCTTTCTCGCGTACGTTCTTGCCCTGCAGCCAGGCGTCGGAGATCGCATGCAGCTCCTCCATCGGCACCTGGCCCGGGGCATGGAATTCCAGGCTCAGGCCATCGCGTTGACCGCGGTTCCAGGTGTAGCGCAGCGCCTTCATCTCCTTGCCATTGCTGGCTAGGTCGAAGGTCTTCAGATCCACCAGTGCCTCTTCACCGAGCTTCAGCGCGGTCAGGCCGATGTCGATGTAACCGGGCAGGTTCTCCGCGCGCACCTGATAGAACACCGGCCGCGCATGATGACGGTCGCAGAGGTCACGGAACTGCCAGATCAGCTCAGCGCGGGCTGCCGGCGGGCCGATGGGGTCGAACAGCGCCACCAGGCTGCGTCCGCGGCGGGCGTACATAAGGAAGGCATCGCCGTCGGGGTGGAACAGCAGGGCTTTGTCGCCACTCAGCGCCAGGCCACCTTCCGGCTGTCGTGAGGCCTGGACGATGGCGCGAGCGCGCAGCAGTGCATCCTCGTCCGGCAGGCTGATGCTCGGCGGCGTGGCGCGCAGCAGCCAGGTCAGGCCGACTGCCAGCAGCACCAGCGCACTGCCCAACGCCGCACGCAGACCGCGCGGGGCATTGGCATCCAGCTCGAACTGCCACCACAGCTGATGGCTGTAGGCAACATCCTGATAAGCGAACAACAGTAGCCAGACCGAAGCGCCGATCACCCCGGCCGTGGCCGCCAGTACCAGGCCAGAGGCCGGCACATCCATCAACCGACTACGCCGGTAGAACTCGCGGCGAAACAGCGCCAGCAAGCCGGCGATGGCTGCCAGGGCCAAAGCCTCGGGCCAGTCGAAGCCCTTGAGCAGCGACAGCACCACGCCCAGGCAGAGCAGCACCAGAGTCAGCGCCCAGGCCGCCGACAGACGCCGACGCAGCCCTTGCGCAAGCAACAGGCAGAGCGTACCGACCAGGCTGGCCGCCAGGTGCGAGGCGGCAATCAATTGCGGCGGCATGAGAAAGCCCAGCGCTTCCAGATGCTCGTCCACGGTCGGCGTCACCCCGGAAAACAGCAGCACCGTGCCGGCGCAAAACACCAGCAGCGCCAGCACAGGCACCGCCATGCCACTGGCCATCCGCGCCACCTGGCGCGGGAACCACAGGCGACGCGCCTCGGCGGCCAGCAGCAGAAGTCCCGCGACCACCAGCGGCAGGATCACGTAGAGCAGGCGATAGAGCAGCATCGCTGCGACCAATCCAGCCGGATCGATGCGCGAAGAGAAGGCCGCCAGCAGCACCGCCTCGAATACCCCGACGCCACCCGGCACATGGCTGAGCACGCCGGCTGCCAGCGCCAGCATGTAGATCAGCACGAAGGAGGAAAAAGGCGGGGCCTCGGGCAGCAGCAGGTACAGCACGCTGGCGGCAATCAGCACATCCAGGCTGCTGATCAACAGCTGCGTCAGGCTCATGCGCAAGCCCGGCAGGCGCAGGTTGAAACGGCCCAGATCGACCTGCCAGCATCCCGGTGCAGGGCGCTCGGCCAGGCGCTTGCGGCTCACCAGCAGGACTACCGTCAGGGCCACGGCCAGTACGGCCACCGCCAACACTGCCAGCACTGGCTCGGACAGACGCAGCGCGGCCGAGGCATCCTCAAGGTCGAACAGGGCCGCCAGCGCCGCGAGAATCGGCAGACTGACGCCCAGCGACAGGCTGGCGAACAGGCTCATGCGCGCCACATCGCCCGCACCAAGCCCATTGCGCCCGTACAGGCGGTAGCGCACCGAGCCGCCGGACAACGCCGACAGGCCCACGGCATTGCCGATGGCGAAGGCGCAGAAGCCGCCCAGCGCCAGGGTCGGCGGCGGCAAGTCGACGTTGGCATAACGACTGGCCGACCACTCGTAGGCGAGCATCACCAGAAAGCCCAGCACGGCGGCCAGCAAGGCACCGAGCAACGCCTGCGGCGGCACCGCCGCCAGAGATTCGCGAACCTGATCCGGATTGATCTCACGCACCAGATGCCAGCATGCGACCAGCGCCAGGCCGAACAACAGCAGTGAAAGACCGAGGCCGATCAGGTGGCGGTTACGCTGCAGCCAGCCAGGTTGGGGGGAAGGAGGAAGATCTGGCGCATCTGCGCCTTCAGCGGGAAGCTCGGGTACCGCTCGACTCATGTCGAAAACGCCTCTGATGGACGCCACCTCGGAGTGAGGCCTTGATCAGAGTGTAGATGTAACAAAATGTTCCATTAACCCGAAACATTCCATGTGCATCCCGCTCCGACACCATCGCCTTGCAACCACCACCGGCCAATACGCGGCGAGTATTTAACGAACGCTCAGGCTTCGCCGAGAAAACGCAGCCCCGCCCCTTCGGCATCCACCCGCATCACTTCCATTTTCAGTACCGGGGCGGGGAAGGGAAGATCCTGCACCTGGCCGATCACTTCGGCACCGACCGACAGGCTGGCCATATCAGGATGCTTCACATAGACACCACTATCGGACAGGTCACGGGTCTGCGCCAGTAGCTCACCGAAGCTAGGGTGGCTGATCTTGATCCGGCACTTCATCGGGGTACGCACCTGCTGACGCTGGTTCGGCATAAGGGCTCCAGAAATGGGCGAGCGATGTCGCCTTTAATAGCGCATTCCCGTGACAAGGCCCAGCGAGTGGCAGAAAAAAGGCGCCATCGAGGCGCCTTGCAAACGGTAGGGTGCGCCACGCGCACCAGAACTCACCACAGATGGCTCAGTACCACTTGGCCTCGCCGTCCGGACGCTTCTTGAAGCGCTTCATACTCCACATGTACTGGCTTGGGTAGTTGCGCACGTAGCGCGAGACCACTTCGCTCATCGCCGCCACGCCTTCTTCGACGTTCTCGCTATACATGCCTTCGGGTGCCGCCTCGAGGATCACCTTGTAGCCGCTGCCATCCGGCAGGCGCAGCGCGTGCAGGAACACGCCAACTGCCTTGCCGCCGGTGAGCATGCCGGGCACGAACTTGCTGGTCAGTGCGGTGGTGCCAAGAAAGGGCACGAAAACCCCCGACGAGCGGCTCGGCTCCGGGTCGGCTGGAATCCCCACGGCGCCGCCACGGCGGACTTCCTTGATGACGCTGAGGATGCCTTCCTTGGTCGATGGCGCGACGCGGTTGCCCATCTGCACGCGCTGCTGCTGCAGCAGCTCGTCGACGGCCTTGAGCTTCGGCGGACGGTAGAAAATGATCGGTTTGCACTGGTTGCAGTAGAAGTGGTTGAGCACTTCCCAATTGCCCAGGTGGCTGGTGATGCCGACCACGCCCTTGCCGGAGGCCAGCGCCTGCTGCAGCACCTCGAGGCCTTCCACCTCGCGCACCAGCTTGAGCGACTTCTGCGCTGGCCAGATCCAGGCGCAGGCGCTTTCGGTGAGGGTCTTGCCGATGTCCTTGAGGCTTTGCCCGACCAGCTTGTCCAGCTCGGCCTCGTTCAGCTCGGGGAAGCACTTGCTCAGGTTGATACGCACCACATCGCGCGAGCCGTTCGGCAGCTTCCACATCAGCCAACCAATGGCATTGCCCACGGCCTGCACCGCACGCCAGGGCAGCAGTGCGAACAGGCGCAGGAAACCGACCACCAGAGCGCCCTTGAGTTTTTCCACGACAGACTCCACCGCTTAGAAAAGCGCCAATTGTAGCGGCGCGTGACGGTACAGTCAGTAAAGGGCCGTGCGAAGCCGTTGCTGCATGTCTCGTTCGTAGGCTTCGATATCGAATTCCTCGTAGATGCAGCGGAAGATATCGCCAGCACTCGGCAGGCTGGCGCGCTCCACCTGACGCGAGGCATCCCACAGCCCGGAACGCACCGCCGCCTTGGAGCACTGGAAGTAGCAGCTGTCGATATGGACACGCAGCACGCTGCGCGGCAATTTGCCCTGGGCACGACCCAGTTCCAGCAGCTCGGGGTCGAGGGAAATCTCGGCACGGCCGTTGATGCGCAGACTCTCGCCCACCCCCGGGATCAGGAACAACAACGCCACACGCGGGTTCTCGACGATATTGCGCAGGCTATCGATACGGTTGTTACCGGGGCGATCCGGCAGCAGCAGGGTCTGATCATCGAGAATCTGCACGAAACCCGGCGCATCGCCACGCGGCGAGCAATCCAGGCCATCCGGGCCGACGCTGGCCAACACCACGAAGGGCGAAGCCTCGATCAATGCGCGATAGGGTTCGATCAGCCGCGGCAATTCCTTGCGCCGCGAGCGTTCGTGGCTTTCGCCGTAGAGTGCCAACAGTTCGTCCAGCGTGGTGATCGTGCTCATGAGCCCTTCAGTTGCGCATAACGGTCGCAGTCGGTGGTGTGATCCATAACCATACCCGTGGCCTGCATGAAGGCATAGCAGATGGTCGGCCCGACGAAGGTGAAGCCGAGCTTCTTCAGCGCCTTGCTCATCGCCTCGGCTTCGGGCGTCACCGCCGGCATCAGGCGGCGGTCACTGAAGTGATTGATCTTCGGCGCGCCGCCAACGAACGACCAGAGCAGCGTCACCGGGTCTTCCAGCTTCAGCCAGGCCTGGGCGTTCTGCCGCACGGCCTTGAGCTTGAGGCGATTGCGGATGATGCCGGGATCCTGCATCAGCGCCTCGATCTCCTCATCGCTGAGTCGCGCCAGGCGCTCGGGATCGAAACCGTGCAACACCTGGCGATAGCGCTCGCGCTTCTTCAGCACGGTGATCCATGACAGGCCGGCCTGCGCCCCTTCGAGCAACAGCATCTCGAACAGATGACGTGCATCGCGCTGCGGCACGCCCCATTCCTCATCGTGGTAGGCCTGATACAGCGGATCGTCGGTGCACCAGAAGCAGCGGGGCATGGCAGTTCAACCTGGCAGAGAAGACCGGGTGACTATACACCGAATAACTGTATAAAAAACCAGTTACCCAGTCACCCGGAACAGCCCTTTTACAACTCAGGGCTGTAGCGCACGCTGAATACCAAGTTGCGCGGTTCACCGAAGCTGTTGGCACCCCAGGAGTTGCTGATGTTCTGGTAGTAGCGCTTGTCGAAGACGTTGCTCAAGTTGGCCTGTAGCTGCAGTTCCTCGCTCCAGCGATAGCCGACCATCAGGTCGGTCAGGCTGTAGCCGCCCTGTTTCACACCAAGGGACGTATAGGCGCTGCTCTGGGTACGGAAGCCGCCACCCACCGTCCAGTTCTCCAGTTCACCCGGTAGCCGGTAGGTGGTCGACAGCTTCAGCAGGTTGTAGGGCGTATCGCTATCGAAACGATCACCTTTTTCCGCCGTGTTGGTGGCCTTGGTGTATTCGGCCGCAGCATAGGTGTAGCCAGCGACTGCCTGCCAACCCGGTGCCAGCTCGCCGCTCATCTCCAGCTCGATACCACGGGTACGGATTTCCCCGCTAGCTTCGGAGCAGGAAGGAACGCCAGGGTTGCACGCACCTGCCGGGAGGGATTTGGCGAGGTTTTCCTGATCCAGCTGGAACAGCGCGACGCTGGCATTGAGGGCGCCATCGAAGTATTCGCCCTTGATACCGACCTCGTAGTTGGTGCCGGTAACCGGATCAAGCAGGCTGCCCCCGGCATCCTGGGCAGCCTGGGGACGGAAGATGCGCGTACCACTGACATACACCGAGTAGGTGTCATCGAGGTCGTAGATCAGGCCGGCGTAGGGTGTGTACTCACGCGTCGCCTTGTAGTCGTCGCCGAAGCTGTAGATGCCGGATTGGGTCGTCTGGTAGTAGTCGTACCAGTCCAGACGCGCACCGAGGATCAGGCGCAGATCGTCACGCAGGTTTAGGCGCGTGGTGGTATAGACGCTCGACTGCTCCTCACGACCCACCCGCGACCAGTTGTTGTCGATGGTCGGCTTCGGATACGCCTTGGGGTCGAAGCTGATCGGGTCGATGATCACATCGGTATCGATACCAGGGCCGCCAGGACCGTCATCGGTATCGTCGCGGCGAAAGCTGGCACCCACCACCAACTCATGAGTAGCGCCGAACAAGGTGAACGGCCCCGTGGCATAGCCGTCGACACTCTTCTGCGTGTGCTGGTAGGAGTAGCGGCCGATATTGAGGTGGTAGTCGTTGCCATCGACATAGATGCTGCCGCCGAGCATTTCCAGGTTGCCCCGCAACCAGGTGCTGTTCAGACGAGCCGTCCAGTCATTGTCGAAACGCTGCTCGATTTCCGCGAATACGCTACGGGTTTCCTTGTTCCAGTAGGTCCAGTCCGGTGCCGTGCGCGCCGAACGGGAGAACGGAAAGAAGGAGCCATCGACCCGGGCCGGCAGACCGTTCCAGTCAGCGCCAGGGTTGTCCTCGCGGTTGAAGTAGCCGCCCAGGGTCAGGGTGGTGCTGCTGCCCAGATCGTATTCGGTGATGCCATAGAGCAGTTGGCGCTTGTTCTCGTAGGCGTCGACGAAGGTGTCGCGATCCTGATAGGCGCCAACGAAGCGGCCACGCACCCGGCCGGACTCGTCCAGCTTGCCGCTGATATCCAGCTCGCTGCGGTAGTCATCCCAGCGTCCGGCGCTGGCGCTGATGGCCAGGCGTGGATCGACCGTAGGCCGCTTGCGCACCAGATTCAGCGTCCCCGAAGGATTGCCGGCGCCGACCATCAGCCCGGAAGCGCCACGCAGCACTTCCACGCGATCGAACATGGCCAGGGTCGAGGTGCCCAGGGTGTCGCTGTCGTAGGCCACCGGCAGACCGTCGATCATGATGTTGTCGATGGCCGCGCCGCGAGCGTAAAACTCCGGGCGCTCACCGCCGGTCTTGCGCAGGGTCAGGCCCGGTGTGTAGTTGGCGATATCCTCGAGCTTCTGCATGTTCTGGTCGTTCATGCGCTGGCGTGTCACCACGGTCACCGACTGCGGAGTCTGGCGCAGCGAGGCCGGCAGTTTGGTACCCACGCTCATGGCACCGGTGGTGTAGGAACCACTGCCCTCAGTGATCGCACCAAGCTGCTGACGGCCACTGACCGTGGTCGCACTCAGTTCCAGCGCGTCCTCCACGCTGCGTTCCACCAGCAGATAACTGCCATCGGCCTGAACCTCGCTGGCCAAGCCGGTGCCAGCCAGAAGTCGTGCGAAACCCTCAACGACGGGATAACTGCCCTGCACTCCCTGGCTACGCTTGCCGGCGGTCAGCCCGGCGTTGGTCGCGATGGGAATCCCGGCCTGGCGCCCGAACTGCCCCAGTGCCTGATCCAGCGGCCCGGCAGCAATATCGAAGGCGATGCTGCGCTGCACACCAGCCGTTTCGCTGGCAAGCAGGGTGGGCGTGTAGATCAGCGGCGCGAAGCCGGCGAGCAGGGCGAAGCCTAGGCGATACGCTGTGGCACTGCGGGTGGCGCGCGCCAGTGCATGAATGGAGTAGGGCATTTGGCAGACAGTCCGTTCCAGGTTTTAGCCCGCACGATTGGCGGGATTCTTCCCTAGGCCACGCGAGATGGAAAAACCTGCCAAGTAAATGAAAATATTTTTCGTTTACGCAGGGTAGGGTGCGCCGTGCGCACCGAGCAAACATCGCGGTATTCGCGGAACACACGGCGCACCCTACAAGAGCACCCTGGCTACACCGGCAATACCGTCAGCCAATACGGCGTGCGCCGTTGCACACGCACCGGCAGGCTTTTCTCCAGCATGGCAAGGATGCGCTCGCCATCGTCCAGCGGGAACGAGCCGCTCAGGCGCAGATCCGCCACCGCCGGATCGCAACGCAGAATGCCCGGACGATAACGCCCCAGCTCGGCGAGGAAATCCGCCAGGCGCATGCGCTCGGCGATGATGAAGCCATCGGTCCAGGCATTGTTGGCGGCACTGGCCTGCACCGGCTGAGCAACGCCACCCGTATCGATCCGCACACTCCAGCCCTGCTCGACGATGCGCTCGCCTGCCCCGGAACGCGCCGTCGCGGCAACCCGTCCCTGGCTGACGCTGAGCAGCGTTTCGCCATCGCCCTGGCGCACGCTGAAACGGGTGCCCAGCGGGCGCAGGCGCGCCTGCTCGGTCAACACCATAAAGGGTCGATCCTGCGCATCACGGGCGGTGAGGATGTCCACCTCGCCATGGCGCAACAGCAACAGGCGGCTCTGCGCGTCGAAGCGCACATCGACGGCGCTGCGGGTGTTGAGCCAGATCTGGGTGCCATCGGGCAAACGCTTCTGCACCCGCTCGCCAATGGCGGTGTGCAGGTCGGCAAGCTGTCCTTGCAGCCAGTAGCCATCACTCATCTGCCAGGCAGCAGTACCGAGCAGGCCCAGGCCAGCCAGGGTCTTCAGTACACGCCGACGATCAACGCTGTGTGGCTGGGCGTTTTCCAGCGCAGCGCGCGCCGCTGGATTGGCAAGCTGGGCAGCTCGCTGCTGAAAGCCGAGCGGGATACCGACCAGACGCTGCCAGGCGCGCTCGTGTTCGCTGTCAGCCTGGCGCCAGCGTTGCAGTTGCTGCTGTTCGTCGGCGCGCATGCAGCCCGATTGCGCCAGGGTGAACCAGGCGATTGCCTGGTCGCGTACGACAGTGGAAATAGGAGCGTCAGCCATCATCACAACGCCTCGAAGCGCGCGGCATAGCAGGCAGTGAAGGCCTTGCGCATGGCCTTCTGCACCTGATCCACGCTCAGCCCCAACTGACCGGCGATCTGTGGATAAGTCAGACCGTCGAGCTGCGAGAGGAAGAATATCTGGCGGATACGCGGCGACAGGCCGTGCAGCAGCGTGTCGATTTCCACCAGGGCCTCGATCAACAGCAGGCGCTCCTCGGGCGAGGGCTCGACCGCCTCCGGCATCGTCGCCAGGGCTTCGATGTAGGCGCGCTCCAGCGCCTGGCGGCGCCAGCGGTTGACCAACAGACTGTTGGCGATGGTGGCGAGAAAGGCCATGGGCTGACGCAAGTCGTGCAGGGTTCGCCGCGACTTGAGAATGCGCATGAAGGTGTCCTGCGCCAGGTCATCGGCATCGGACGCCTCGCCCAGGCGTTTACGCAGCCAACCTTTCAGCCAGCCGTGATGATCCAGATAGAGACGTTCGACGTCCTGCTCGAAGGTGCGCTGGCTGCTCATGGGGTCTTTGACATGGCTACATATGATAATCGTTCTCAAAATAACCAATTCCATCATGACAGCGCAATGCCACCCTGCAAACGCCTGCCGTTGCTGGGTTTGACAGGGTTCGATCAGGTATACTGCGCGGCTTTACGCCAAAGCCTCGACAACGGTGAAACTCGTGAGCCAGACCAAGCCTGCCGTGCGCACCTTCCAGGATCTGATCCTGGCCCTGCAGAACTATTGGGCCGAACAGGGCTGTGTGGTGCTGCAACCCTACGACATGGAAGTGGGCGCCGGCACCTTCCACACCGCCACCTTCCTGCGCGCCGTCGGCCCGGAAACCTGGAATGCTGCCTACGTGCAGCCATCGCGCCGTCCGACCGACGGCCGCTACGGTGAAAACCCCAACCGCCTCCAGCATTACTACCAGTTCCAGGTGGTTCTGAAACCCAACCCGGAGAACTTCCAGGAGCTGTACCTGGGCTCGCTGAAGGCCATCGGCCTCGACCCGGAAGTGCATGACATCCGCTTCGTCGAAGACAACTGGGAATCGCCGACTCTCGGCGCCTGGGGTCTGGGCTGGGAAATCTGGCTCAACGGCATGGAAGTCACCCAGTTCACCTACTTCCAGCAGGTCGGTGGCATCGAGTGCTATCCGGTGACTGGCGAGATCACCTATGGCCTGGAGCGCCTGGCCATGTACCTGCAGGGCGTCGACTCGGTCTACGACCTGATCTGGACCGACGGCCCGTTCGGCACCGTGACCTATGGCGACGTGTTCCACCAGAACGAAGTGGAGCAGTCCACCTACAACTTCGAGCACGCCAACGTCGAGAAGCTGTTCGAGCTGTTCGACTTCTACGAGAGCGAAGCCAATCGCCTGATCGAGCTGGAGCTGCCACTGCCCACCTACGAGATGGTGCTCAAGGCCTCGCACACCTTCAACCTGCTCGACGCCCGCCGCGCCATCTCGGTGACCGCACGTCAGCAGTACATCCTGCGCGTGCGCACCCTGGCCCGTGCGGTGGCGCAGAGCTACCTGCAGGCACGCGCCAAGCTCGGCTTCCCCATGGCCACCCCCGAACTGCGTGATGAAGTACTGGCCAAGCTGGAGACGCAAGCATGAGTGCACAAGATTTCCTGGTCGAACTGGGCACCGAAGAGCTGCCACCCAAAGCCCTGAAAACTCTCGGTGATGCCTTCCTCGCCGGTATCGAGAAAGGCCTCAAGGCCGCTGGCCTGGGCTACGCCGGCACCCGCGTGTACGCCGCGCCGCGCCGCCTGGCGGTGCTGGTCGAGCAGCTCGAAGAGCAGCAGGCCGATCGCAGCATGAACCTCGATGGCCCGCCCATCCAGGCCGCCTTCGACGCCGACGGCAACCCGACCCAGGCCGCCCTGGGCTTCGCCCGCAAGTGCGGCGTGGACATCGCCGAGATCGACCGCAGCGGCGCGAAACTGCGTTTCGCCCAGCACATCCCCGGCCAGCCGGCGGTGAACCTGCTGCCGACCATCGTGCAGGACTCGCTGAACGACCTGCCGATCCCGAAACGCATGCGTTGGGCCGCCCGTCGTGACGAGTTCGTGCGCCCGACCCAGTGGCTGGTGATGCTGTTCGGCGACGCCGTGGTCGACTGCGAGATCCTTGCGCAGAAGGCTGGCCGCGTCTCCCGTGGTCACCGCTTCCACGCCAACCGTGACGTGCGCATCAGCAGCCCGGCCAACTACGCCGAAGACCTGCGCAGCGCCTATGTGCTGGCCGACTTCGCCGAACGCCGCGAGCTCATCAGCCGCCGCGTCGACGAACTGGCTGCGGCCGAACAGGGCAGCGCCATCGTGCCACCGGCGCTGCTGGACGAAGTGACCGCCCTGGTCGAATGGCCGGTGCCGCTGGTCTGCTCCTTCGAGGAGCGCTTCCTCGAGGTGCCGCAGGAAGCACTGATCAGCACCATGCAGGACAACCAGAAGTACTTCTGCCTGCTCGATGCAAACGGCAAGCTGCTGCCGCGCTTCATCACCGTGGCCAACGTCGAGTCCAAGGATCCGGCACAGATCGTCTCGGGTAACGAGAAAGTGGTGCGCCCGCGTCTGACCGACGCCGAGTTCTTCTACAAGCAGGACAAGAAGCAGAAGCTCGAAGGCTTCAACCAGCGCCTGGCCAACGTGGTGTTCCAGGCCCAGCTCGGTTCGGTGTTCGACAAGGCCCAGCGCGTCTCCGCCCTGGCCGGTTTTATCGCCCGTGAAGTCGGTGGCGACGCCCAGCGCGCCGCCCGTGCTGGCCTGCTGTCCAAATGCGACCTGGCCACCGAGATGGTTGGCGAGTTCCCCGAGATGCAGGGCATCGCCGGCTACTACTACGCGCTCAACGACGGTGAGCCGCAGGACGTCGCCCTGGCGCTGAACGAGCAGTACATGCCGCGCGGTGCCGGTGCCGAACTGCCGAGCACCCTCACCGGTGCAGCCGTGGCGGTGGCCGACAAGCTCGACACCCTGGTCGGCATCTTCGGCATCGGCATGCTGCCGACCGGTTCGAAAGACCCTTACGCCTTGCGCCGTGCCGCCCTCGGTGTGCTGCGCATCCTGATCGAGAAGGGCCTGGATCTGGATCTGGCCGCTGCGGTCGACTTCGCCGTCGCCCAGTACGCCGGCAAGATCAAGACCGAAGGCCTGGCCGCCCAGGTGCTGGAGTTCATCTTCGACCGCCTGCGTGCGCGCTACGAAGACGAAGGCATCGAAGTGGCCGTGTACCAGGCGGTACGTGCGGTCACTCCGACCTCGCCGCTGGACTTCGACCAGCGCGTGCAGGCCGTTCAGGCCTTCCGCAAGCTGCCACAGGCCGCTGCCCTGGCCGCCGCCAACAAGCGCGTGTCGAACCTGCTGAGCAAGGCCGAAGGTGGCGTCGCCGCTCAAGTCGAAGCGCACTACTTCGACAACCCCAGCGAGTTCGCCCTGCACGCTGCCATCCAGCAGGCCGACCAGGCTGTACAGCCGCTGGCCGCTGCCCGCCAGTACAACGAAGCGCTGGCCAAGCTGGCCAGCCTGCGCGAGCCGGTGGATGCCTTCTTCGAGGCGGTGCTGGTCAACGCCGAGGATGCGCGCGTGCGCGCCAACCGCTACGCCCTGCTGGCCCGCCTGCGCGGGCTGTTCCTCGGTGTGGCGGACATCTCGGTACTGGGCTGACGCCAGACGCAGGCCGCGAAGGTTTTCGCGGCCTGCGTTCGTTTCCATCTCTGCTTCTGGCGTGGCTGCATGAAACTGCTGATCCTCGACCGCGACGGCGTCATCAACGAAGACTCCGACGCCTATATCAAGACGCTCGACGAGTGGCTCCCCATTGCGTCGTCGATCGCCGCCATCGCGCGCCTGTCGAAAGCGGGCTGGACAGTGGCCGTGGCCACCAACCAGTCCGGCATCGCCCGCGGCTACTACGACCTGGCAACCCTGGAGTCGATGCACGCGCGCCTGCGCGAGCTGGTGGCGGAGCAGGGTGGTGAGGTCGGCCTGATCGTTTACTGCCCGCACGGACCGGACGACGGCTGTGACTGCCGCAAGCCGAAACCGGGTATGTTGCAGCAGATCGCTGCGCACTACGCCACGGAACTGGCAGGAATCTGGTTCGTTGGCGATAGCAGCGGTGACCTGCAAGCCGCGTTGGCCGTCGATTGTCAGCCTGTGCTGGTGAAAACCGGCAAGGGCGAACGAACCCTGGCCAAGCCACTGCCGCCAGGAACCCTGGTATTCGATGATCTGGCGGCGGTCGCCGATCAACTGCTCTCATAAGGTGTGAAGGTTCATGGCGATCGTGCAGGCATTCAGAGTCACGCTTTTCTACCTGCTGCTGTCGTCCAGCTCGTTCTTCTGGTGCCTGATCAGCCTGCTGGTCGCACCTTTGCTGCCGTTCCGCCAACGCTACCGCTTCGTGGTTCAGGCCTGGTGTAGCTGCGCCGTGTGGCTGGCCAAGGTGATCGTCGGTATCCGCTATGACGTGCGTGGCGTGGAGAATATCCCCGAGCGCCCCTGCGTGATCCTCGCCAACCACCAGAGCACCTGGGAAACCTTCTTCCTCTCCGCCTATTTCGAACCGCTCAGCCAGGTGGTCAAGCGCGAGCTGTTGCGTGTGCCGTTCTTCGGCTGGGGCATGGCGTTGCTCAAGCCCATAGCCATCAACCGCAGCAACCCCAAGGCCGCGCTCAAGCAGTTGGCCAAGCAGGGCGACGAACGCCTCAAGCAGGGCGCCTGGGTACTGGTGTTCCCCGAAGGCACGCGGATTCCCCCGGGACAGATCGGCAAGTTCTCCCGCGGCGGCACTGCCCTGGCGGTGAACGCCGGCCTGCCGGTACTGCCCATCGCGCACAACGCCGGCGAATTCTGGCCCAAGGCAGGCTGGGGCAAGCGCTCGGGCACCATTCAGGTGATCATCGGTCAGCCGATGTACGCCGAGGGCGAGGGCCCGCGTGCCATCGCCGAACTCAACGAGCGAGCCTTCCAGTGGGCCTGCCGGCAGCAGGCTGAGCTGCGCGGTGAAGAGCCGCAGCTGAGCCGCCTGGGCGAAACGGCCTGATCTGTGGATAAGCTGTGCACGAAATACAATCAAATCGCCACTATTGCTTGTATCTAGCTGATTTTCCTGGCGAATCGTCAGCGCTAGGAAAATCGCCTAACAGGGTATAAGTTGTCGCCTCAGTAGGGCGGGTGCAACCCGCCATCAGCGCTCTGGCGGGTTGCACCCGCCCTACGCATGATCGTCGACAAAACCGCTTCTATCTCGATGGGTTCACAGTCTCGCCCGCAACAATGGCCGAAGATCGGATCAGTAAAGGGAATTTGCAGCCATGCCATCGATCTACCAGCTCAAACCGGCCTTCCAGAACCTGCTGCGTCCCGGCGTAGAACGCTTGTATGCCCGTGGCGTCACCGCCAATCAGGTCACTCTGAGCGCTGCCGTCGTCTCCGTGCTGCTCGGCGTCCTGCTCGCTGCTTTCAGCCACATTGCCTGGCTGTTCGCCCTGATCCCCCTGTGGATGCTGCTGCGCATGGCACTGAACGCCGTCGACGGCATGCTCGCGCGCGAATTCGGTCAACAATCGAAGCTGGGGGCCTATCTCAACGAGCTCTGCGACGTGATCGCCGACAGCGCGCTGTATCTACCCTTCGCTCTCGTGGCAGGCGTCTCGCCGCTGCTGGTGATTGTTGTTGTGCTGCTGGCGGTGATCAGCGAATACGCCGGTGTACTTGGCCCCATGGTCGGCGCCTCTCGCCGCTATGACGGGCCGATGGGCAAGAGCGATCGCGCCTTCTGCTTCGGCGTGCTCGGTGCAGGCGTCGCCACCGGTCTGCTCACGGCCCTATGGATCAATTCCCTGCTGGCTGTGGTCTTAGCACTGCTGCTCTATACCCTCTATAACCGCGTTCGCCATGGGTTGGCCGAAACGGCCTGAGCCCTCTCAAGGAATAAGGAGATTCCATGCGCCCCGTCCAACTGCATACCTTTGCCACCCACGACGGCGTCGAGCTGAGCTATCGCCACTGGCCGGCGACTGCGCCTGCCGATGGCCCGCGCCAAGCGGTGCTGCTGTTCCATCGTGGCCACGAACATGGCGGGCGCATGGCTCATCTGGTGGATGAGCTGGAACTGCCGCACTGCGACTTCTTCGCCTGGGATGCCCGTGGCCACGGGCTGTCGCCCGGTGCACGCGGTGACAGCCCAAGCTTTGCCACCAGCGTGCGCGACGTGCAGACCTTCATCGAGCACATCGGCAGCCAGCACGACATCGCCGAGGAGGATCTGGCCGTCGTGGCGCAAAGCGTCGGCGCGGTGATCATTTCCACCTGGGCTCACGACTATGCGCCCAAGGTGCGCTGCCTGGTGCTCGCCTCGCCGGCGTTCAAGGTCAAGCTCTACGTGCCTTTCGCCCGCCCCGGTTTGAAGCTGCTACACGCCTGGCGCGGCAACTTCTTCGTCAACAGCTACGTCAAGGCGCGTTTCCTCAGCCACGATCCCGAGCGTATCGCCTCCTTCGAGAACGACTCGCTGATCGCCCGGCCCATCTCGGTAACCATGTTGCTCGGCCTGTACGAGGCCGCTGACCGTATCGTCGCCGACGCCCAGGCGATCCAGGTGCCGACGCAACTGCTGATCTCCGGTGCCGACTTCGTCGTCCATCGCAAGCCGCAGGAAGACTTCTTCGAGCGCCTCGGTAGCCTGCGCAAGGAAAAGCACCTGCTACCGGGTTTCTTCCATGACACCCTCGGTGAACGCGACCGTGCCCATGCGCTGAGCCGCGCACGGCGCTTTATCCTGCGCAACTTCGAGGAGCCAGTAGCACGGCCGTCACTGCTCGATGCCGATCGTCTGGGCGCCACCTGTGCCGAGGCCGAGGAGCTGGCCGCACCGCTGCCGAAAAATTCGCTGCGTGACCTCTACTGGCGTGCCACCCGCGCCGGCATGCGCCTGGGCAGCAGCTTGTCGGCCGGGGTGAAACTGGGCTTCGACACCGGTTTCGACTCCGGCAGTACCCTCGATTACGTCTACCGCAACCAGCCCACCGGCAAGGGCGCACTGGGCCGGTTGATCGACCAGAACTACCTGGACTCCATCGGCTGGCGCGGCATTCGTCAGCGCAAGCTGCATGCCGAAGAACTGCTGCGCCTGGCCATGAGCAAACTGCGCGAGACGAACAGAGCCGTGCGCATCGTCGATATCGCCGCCGGCCATGGCCGCTACATCCTCGAATCGCTGGAGGGCCAGCAGCAGCGGCCCGACTCGATCCTGCTGCGCGACTACAGCGACATCAACGTGCGCGATGGCAATGCGCTGATCCAGCAGAAGGGCCTGGGCGACATCGCCCGATTCGTCAAAGGCGACGCCTTCGACCGCGAGGATCTCGCCGCGCTAGAGCCGAAACCGACCCTGGCGGTGGTATCCGGCCTGTATGAACTGTTCGGTAGCAACCAGATGGTCGGCGACTCGCTGGCCGGTCTGGCAGCTGCAGTCGAGGAGGGCGGTTACCTGGTTTATACCGGCCAACCCTGGCACCCGCAGCTGGAACTGATCGCCCGCGCCCTGACCAGCCACCGCGATGGCCAGGCCTGGGTCATGCGCCGGCGTAGCCAGGCGGAGATGGATCAACTGGTGGAAGCGGCCGGTTTCCGCAAGGTGGCGCAGCGCATCGACCAATGGGGCATCTTCAGCGTGTCTCTGGCACAACGGGTGAAGTGATGGACAACGCCCGCGAACCAGGCTTGTGGAAGCGCGGCGTCCTCTGGCTGCTGTTGCTCGGCCCGCTGTTCTTCGCCAGCTATGGCTTCGCCAACTGGTTTACCGGACAGCGCGATGACGTCGGCAGCCTGGCCTTCGCCTGGGAGCCACAGATACCGCTCTGGCCCTGGACTATCGTGCCGTACTGGTCGATCGACCTGCTCTATGGTCTGTCCTTCCTGTTACCGGCCTGCCGCCGCGAGATGGATCGCCACGCCCTGCGCCTGCTTGCCGCGCAGGTGATCTGCGTCGTCTGCTTCCTGCTCTGGCCACTGCGCTTCACCTTCGAACGGCCGGCGCTGGACGGCACCTTCGGCATGATGTTCGACGTATTGATGGGCTTCGACAAACCCTTCAACCAGGCGCCCTCACTGCATATCACGCTGCTGGTGATCATCTGGGCGATGTTCGCCAACCACACCCGTGGCCCGTTCTGGCGCGGCCTGCTGCATCTGTGGATGGCATTGATCGGTATCTCTGTGCTGACCACCTGGCAGCATCACTTCATCGACGTACCCACCGGCTTGCTGGCCGGCTTCATCTGTCTCTGGCTGCTGCCTCTGCAAGGCGAGACGCTACTGCAGCAGATGCGCCTGGCCAGCGATCCACGCCGTGGGCGCCTGGCGCTGCGCTACAGCCTCGGCACGCTGCTGTGCACAGCACTGGCCGTCAACCTGGGGGGTGCCTGGTTGTGGTTGTTCTGGCCAGCCGTTGCCCTGGCGCTGGTCGCGCTCAACTACCTGCTGTTCGGTGCTGACGGCTTCCAGAAGCAGGCCGACGGTCGCCTCAGTCCGGCCGCCACGGTCTTGCTCGCCCCCTACCTGCTCGGCGCCTGGATCAATTCGCGGCTGTGGACATACCGCCAGCCAAGACCTAGCCAGGTCGTGGAAGGCATATACCTTGGCCGCCTGCCCGCTACGGCTGATCTCGATCACTACGTGGCCCTGGTCGACCTCTGTGCCGAACTGCCGTTGCAGCGCACGCCACAGCACTATTGTAGCCTGCCATCCCTTGATCTGGTAGCGCCCGACAAACTCACCTGCCAACGCGCTGCAGAAGCCATCGAGCGCCTGCGTCATCACGGCCCACTACTGGTGTGCTGTGCACTCGGTTACTCGCGTAGCGCCACTGCCGTGGCGGCGTGGCTGCTGCATAGCGGTCGCTGTCAGAGCGTGGAAGCAGCCGTGGATTTGATTCGCCAGGCGCGCCCTCAGGTCGTGCTCGGCCCGCAGCATCTGGCCGCCCTGCAAAGCATGCTCGATGCACAACCGAGACTGGAGGTCGCTCATGCAGGCTGATCTGCTGCTGGTTGCGTCGCTGTTGCGACGTGGCCGCAGCCTCGATCATTTCTCCAGCGCACTTAGCCTGGTCGCAGTGGTCTTCGGCCTGTCGCCATTGCTCGGCGCACCAGGCAACCCGACCCAGGCACTGTTCTGCGCGCTGCTGCTGATCGCGGGCCTGGCCGAAAAATACTGGGCGCTACGCGTGGCGCTGGATGCAGAGCTATTCCAGCACCTGGCCGAGTGCGGGGAACAGCTGGAGACACAAACCCAGGCTCTGGATCAGGCATTACAACTTCTGGGCCTGCAGGCTGGGGAGCAGGGTGGTCGCCCCTGGAGCTCGCGCTGCCAGGGCGCACTGGGCCTGCTGCGCAAACAAGTACTCTGCCTTCTACTGCAGGCCGTGATCGTGCTGCTCGGGATTTTCATAGTTCTCGCTTAAAGGAGTCACCATGCTCGCCGCATTGACCGCTTTCGCCATCACCTCAGCGGCTCGGCTGCTGACCGGTGCCCGCGCCTTGTGGCTCGGTAGCACCGCACAGGCCACTCAGCGCCTGTACTACGCCAACCACAGCAGCCATGGCGATTTCGTCCTGCTCTGGGCCTCACTACCACCCGAGTTACGCAAGCGCACCCGGCCGGTGGCCGGCGCCGACTATTGGCAGAAGCCTGGCGTGCGCAGCTTTTTGATCAACCGGGTGTTCAACGGCGTGCTGATCGACCGCGAGCGCAAGGAGGAAGGCGCCAATCCGCTACAACCGATGCTCGATGCACTGGAAAATGGCGACTCGCTGATCATCTTCCCAGAGGGTACGCGTAACCTCGGCGACGAGCCGTTGCTGCCCTTCAAGAGCGGTCTTTACCACCTCGCCCAGGCGCGCCCGGATGTAGAACTGGTGCCGGTATGGATAGCCAACCTCAACCGGGTCATGCCAAAGGGCAGGGCGCTACCGCTGCCACTGCTGTGCACGCTGAGCTTCGGCGCCGCACTGGAGCCCATCGAGGGGGAGGGCAAGGACGCCTTCCTGGAACGCGCGCGTAACGCCCTGCTGGCACTGGCACCCGAGGAGGCCTGAGATGGATCGCAATACTCTGCTGTTATTCGCCGGTATCGGTGCCCTGCTGCTGCTGGCCAGTCTGGTCGGTTTCATCCTCAAGCGGCGCAGTGGCGATCAACCCAACCCGGTGATCGACAACCTGAATGCACGGATCAACGCCTGGTGGGTGATGGTGCTGGTGATCGGCATCGCTTTCCTGTTCGGCAACAACGGCGTGATCCTGCTGTTCTACTTCGTGTCGTTCTATGCCCTGCGCGAATTCATGACCCTGACGCCAACCCGACGCAGCGATTACCCGGCGCTGGTAGCGGCCTTCTACTTCGCCCTGCCGATGCAGTACCTGCTGATCGCCCTGGGCTGGTACGGCCTGTTCGCCATCTTCATCCCGGTCTACCTGTTCCTGCTGCTGCCGATTCTCGCCTCGCTGGGCGGTGACACCACCCGCTATCTGGAGCGTGCGGCAAAGGTGCAGTGGGGGCTGATGATCGCCGTGTACTGCATCTCCTCGGTACCGGCGCTGCTGACCCTGGACATCCCCGGCTACGAGGGGCGCAACCTGCTGCTGATCGCCTGGCTGATCATCGTCGTACAGCTCTCCGACGTACTGCAGTACGTGTGCGGCAAACTGTTCGGCAAGCACAAGATCGCGCCGAATCTATCGCCCTCGAAGACCGTGGAAGGCTTTGTCGGTGGCGTCGCCCTGGCCACGCTGATCGGCGCCCTGCTGTGCTGGATCACCCCGTTCGCCTTCTGGCAGGCGGCTCTGTTCGCCCTGCTGGTGTGCATACTCGGCTTCGCTGGTGGCCTGGTGATGTCGGCGATCAAGCGCGACCGTGGGGTGAAGGACTGGGGCCATATGATCGAAGGCCACGGCGGCATGTTGGATCGGCTGGACTCGGTATGCTTCGCCGCGCCAGTGTTCTTCCATATGGTGCGCTACTGGTGGGCCTGATGTAGTTCGTCAGACCCGGATTACACTAGAGTAAGAGAACCCTCAAAACAAAAAGACCGACATGATCGCCCATACCCAGACGCTGTTCGGAGCCGTCGCACTGGTCGCCGTGATCATGGGCAGTTGCTTGATACTGGTCGGTCAATTGCGCCACCGCGACGGCATGCTCACCACCGGCCTGGGCATGCTCTCGCACTCGCTGGCCTATATCGGTTTCACCCTGTTCGGCCAGGTCTCGATGTGGATCACCTACGTCCTCGCCAACGTGCTGCTGTCCACGGCGCTGTCGTTCTATACGGTAAGCCTGCCGTTGATTCATGCCCGTCGTCCACCATGGCGGCTGGCATTTGCCTTCCCGCTGTTGCTCGGCGTGCTTCTCAGCCTGTTGATCGACACCCAGGAACCACGTCAGTTGGTGGCCTGTGTGCTGCTGTTCACCCAATGCCTGGTGATCCTCCATCTGAGCCGTCTACATGCCGTGGCCGGAGGGCGTGCCCACCGTGTACTGATGATCGGCGCTGGCATCAGCCTGTTTGGGTTGGGTATTCGCGTGGTGGTGATTCTCAGCGGTGCACCGACAGAGATGCATTACGATGTCAGCAACCTGAAACAGACCGTTTCCGTAGCCATCGGCGCCGCCACCATCATCATGTTGTCTTTCGGCCTTGTGCTGCTGTCGCGCGAACGTATCGAGTCGGAGCTACGCCAGACCGCCCTGCGCGACACCCTGACCGGCATACCCAATCGCCTGGCAATACTCGAGCAGCTCGCCGATGAACTCGAACGCGCTCGTCGTCAACGCATACCTCTTTCCATCGCCATGCTCGACCTGGATCACTTCAAACAGATCAACGACAGCTACGGCCACCTGATCGGCGACGCCGTGCTCATGCATTGCGCGGATCACCTGCAGCAGCGTCTACGTCGCAATGACAGCATCGGCCGTTATGGAGGAGAGGAGTTTCTGTTGATTCTGCCTGGCACTGACGCCAGTGGCGCCCTGGAGCTGGTCGATCAGCTTCGACAGTCGCTCACCCAACACCCGGCTCAGGGAGAAGGCCACGCCATCGCCTTGAGCTTCAGCGCGGGCGTGCACGGCCTGACGCCCGCTGAGCACGACGATGTCACCAGTATGCTGCTCAAGGCCGACAAGGCCCTTTATGCGGCCAAACATGCAGGTCGCAACACGCAGATGCTGGCTGCCACGAGCTAAAACGCGCCCATGAAAAACGGGCCACAAGGGCCCGTTTTCGATTTGCAGCACGCCTGATCAGAAGTCCAGGTTCGACACCGCCAGGGCGTTGGACTCGATGAAGTCGCGACGCGGCTCCACGGCATCGCCCATCAGGGTGTTGAAGATCTGATCCGCTGCGATGGCGTCCTCGATGGTCACCTTGAGCATGCGACGCACTTCCGGATCCATGGTGGTTTCCCACAGCTGATCCGGGTTCATCTCGCCGAGACCTTTGTATCGCTGGATGCTGTGACGCTTGGTGCTCTCGGTCATCAGCCAGTCCAGCGCTTCCTTGAAGCTGCTAACCGGCTTCTTGCGCTCGCCACGCTGTACGTAGGCGCCTTCTTCCAGCAGGTTGTTCAACTGATTGCCAAGAGTAGTGACGGTCTTGTAATCGTTGCTGGCGAAGAAGTCACGGTTGAACGTGGTGTAGCTGGAGAGACCGTGGGACTTGATCTCAACCTCAGGCAACCACAGGTGACGCTCGCGGTCTTCACGCAGGTTGGCAGTGTAGGTCTGGCCAGATTTCTCGACCGCCTTCAGGCGTGCACTGAAACCGACCAGCCAGTTATCCATGAAGGCCTGATCAGCGAGTTGCTCCACCGAAACGCTCGGCAGATAGACGAAATGCTCGGTGATGTCCTTGGGATAGACACGCGACAGTCGATCCAGAGTCTTCATGACGCCACGGTATTCGCCCACGAGCTTTTCCAGCGCTTCGCCGGACAGGCCAGGGGCATTCTCGTTAACGTGCAGGCTGGCGTCCTCCAGGGCCGACTGGGTCATGTATTCATCCATGGCCTCGTCATCCTTGATGTACTGCTCCTGCTTGCCTTTCTTGACCTTGTACAGCGGCGGCTGGGCGATGTAGATGTAGCCGCGCTCGACCAGCTCCGGCAACTGACGGAAGAAGAAGGTCAGCAACAGGGTACGGATGTGCGAACCGTCGACGTCAGCATCGGTCATGATGATGATGTTGTGGTAACGCAGCTTGTCGATGTTGTACTCCTCACGGCCGATACCGCAACCGAGCGCAGTGATCAGCGTGCCGACTTCCTGAGAGGAAATCATGCGATCAAAACGCGCGCGTTCGACGTTGAGGATCTTGCCCTTGAGCGGCAGGATTGCCTGGGTCTTGCGGTTACGGCCCTGCTTCGCAGAACCGCCCGCGGAGTCACCCTCCACTATGTAGAGTTCGGACAACGCCGGGTCTTTTTCCTGGCAGTCAGCCAGCTTGCCTGGCAGGCCGGCGATGTCCAGCGCACCTTTGCGGCGGGTCATCTCACGGGCCTTGCGCGCGGCTTCACGGGCACGGGCAGCGTCGATCATCTTGCCGACCACAGCCTTGGCTTCGTTCGGGTTCTCCAGCAGGAAGTCGGCGAAGTACTTGCCCATTTCCTGCTCGACCGCAGTCTTCACCTCGCTCGATACCAGTTTGTCCTTGGTCTGCGAGCTGAATTTCGGATCCGGAACCTTGACTGAAATGATCGCGGTCAGGCCTTCACGGGCATCATCACCGGTGGTGGCGACCTTGAATTTCTTCGCCAGGCCTTCCTGCTCGATGTAGTTGTTCAGGTGACGGGTGAGGGCAGAGCGGAAGCCTGCCAGGTGCGTACCACCGTCACGCTGTGGAATGTTGTTGGTGAAGCAGAGGATGTTCTCGTTGAAGCTGTCGTTCCACTGCAGAGCGACTTCCACACCGACGCCATCTTCTTCGCGCTGGATGTTGAAGTGGAATACCTGGTTCACCACGGTCTTGTTGGTGTTGAGGAACTCGACGAAAGCCTTCAGGCCGCCTTCGTACTTGAAGAGTTCTTCCTTGCCGGTACGTTCGTCACGCAGCAGGATACCCACACCAGAGTTGAGGAAGGACAGTTCGCGCAGGCGCTTGGCTAGGATGTCCCAGCTGAAGTGGATGTTGGCGAAGGTCTCTTCAGACGGTTTGAAGTGGATCTGCGTACCGGTACCATCGGTATCGCCGACAGTGGCCAAAGGCGCTTGCGGAACACCGTGTACGTAGGTCTGTTCCCAGATCTTGCCGCTACGGCGAATGGTCAGCACCAGCTCCTTGGAGAGGGCGTTCACCACCGAGACACCCACGCCGTGCAGGCCGCCAGATACCTTGTAGCTGTTATCGTCGAACTTACCGCCGGCGTGCAGCACGGTCATGATGACCTCTGCTGCCGATACGCCTTCTTCTTTATGCATGTCGACCGGAATGCCACGGCCGTTGTCACGCACGCTGATCGACTCATCCGGGTGGATGGTGATGGTGATTTCGCTGCAGTAGCCTGCCAGTGCTTCGTCGATCGAGTTGTCGACCACCTCGAACACCATGTGGTGCAGACCGCTACCATCATCGGTGTCACCGATGTACATACCGGGACGTTTGCGTACGGCATCCAGGCCTTTCAGTACCTTGATACTGGAAGAGTCGTACGTTTGGTTCTCGCTCATGCCTTCACTCCCGATGGTCTTGGGTCTGGGTGATACGGCCATGTTCCACGTGGAACATGGCAACCGGCGTATCCGTCTGCCAGCCTTCCCTCAACAATTCATGATCCACACAGGTGATAAACACCTGGCAGTGCAAATCTTCCAGCAACCGGCACAGTGCCTGACGATGCTGCTCATCCAGTTCCGACGGTAGGTCGTCCACCAGATAAATACATTGGCCTCGCTTGGCTTCGTTGACCAAGTGGCCCTGGGCGATGCGCAATGCACACACCACGAGTTTCTGCTGCCCCCGTGACAGGATCTCTGCCGCGTTGTGCCCCGCAAGGCGTAACCGTAGATCGGCGCGCTGGGGCCCAGCCTGGGTATGCCCGAGTTGCTGATCACGGAGAAGGGAAGAAGCGAGCACTTCGCTCAACTCACGATCCTTGTCCCAACCACGGTAATAACTCAGGGTCAATCCATCCAGCTGCAAAAGCTCACCGAGCGTACGCTCGAACACCGGTTTGAGTGCCTGTATATAGGCCCTGCGGTAGGTGTCGATTTCCTCGCTCGCACTGCACAACTCGCGATCCCACGCGGCTTGCGAAGCACCGTCAAGTGTACCATGGCGCAGCCACGAGTTCCGCTGCCGCAGGGCTTTCTGCAAGCGCTGCCAGGCACCTAGAAAGCGATGTTCCACGTGGAACACGCCCCAATCGAGAAACTGCCGGCGAATCTTCGGCGCACCTTCCAGCAAACGAAAACTGTCCGGGTTGATCAGTTGCAGTGGCAACAGATCAGCCAGCTGGGCAGCGCTACGTGCGTTCTGACCATCGATGCGAATCTGCAACTCACCCTGGCGATCGCGGGAAATTCCCAGATTGCTCGAGCCGCCTTCAGCCAACTGCACCTGACCAAAAATGGTACAGGCAGGCTGCTCGTAATGAATGACAGGCTGCAAGCGAGTACTGCGGAAGGAGCGGGCCAAGCCCAGAAGATGGACGGCCTCGAGCAAGCTGGTCTTGCCGCTGCCATTGGCGCCGTAAAGGATGTTGATGCGGGAGGAGGGGGAGAGGGTCACCGGGTGCAGGTTGCGCACCGCGGTGACCGTTACGCGGGTCAGCGACATCTAGCAGGTTCGATCACAGGCGCATCGGCATGACGACGTATGCGGAATCGTCGTTGTCGGATTCCTGCAGCAGAGCACTGCTGTTCGAGTCGGAGAGAATCAGGCGTACCTGCTCGGTGCCCATCACGCCCAGCACGTCGAGCAGATAACTGACGTTGAAACCGATCTCCAGGCCGCCGCCGTTGTAGTCGACGACGATTTCTTCCTCGGCCTCTTCCTGCTCCGGGTTGTTGGCCTGAATCTTCAGCAGACCGGCAGCCAGGGTCAGGCGAATACCGCGGTACTTCTCGTTGGAAAGAATCGCGGTGCGGCTGAAGGCTTCACGCAGGCCCTGACGATCAGCCAGTACCAGCTTGTCGCCGCCACGTGGCAACACGCGCTCGTAGTCCGGGAACTTGCCGTCGACCAGCTTGGAGGTGAAGGTGAACTCACCGGTGTTGGCACGGATATGGTGTTGACCCAGCACGATGGCGACTTCGGCATCCTGCTCAGTGAGCAGACGAGCCAGTTCGAGAATACCCTTGCGCGGCACGATCACCTGGTGCTTGCCATCCTGCTGGATGGTCGCGTCCATCGAGCACATCGCCAGACGATGGCCATCGGTAGCCACGGCGCGCAACAGGCCGGTTTGGACTTCCAACAGCATGCCGTTGAGGTAATAGCGAACATCCTGCTGCGCCATGGCAAAGCTGGTGCGCTCGATCAGACGACGCAATTTGGCTTGCGGCAGATTGAACGTCAGCGAGCCCGGACCTTCCTCGACAGTCGGGAAGTCATTGGCAGGCAGTGTCGACAAGGTAAAGCGGCTGCGACCAGCCTTGACCAGCAGCTTCTGGTCATCGATACGAATGTCGATCAGCGCGTCAGATGGCAGGCTCTTGCAGATGTCCATCAGCTTGCGCGCCGGCACGGTGATCTCGCCCGGTTCGGCGGCATCTTCCAGAGTGACACGGCCAACCAGTTCGACCTCCAGGTCAGTACCGGTAAGCGACAGCTGCTGGCCTTCGACGACCAGCAGGACGTTGGACAATACCGGCAGCGTCTGGCGTCGTTCCACGACACCGGCGACCAGTTGCAGAGGTTTCAACAGGGCTTCGCGTTGAATGGTGAAATGCATGGTCTAGTCCCTTGCCTCGTGGAGCTGCATTGAATGGATCAGGTAGTGAGTGTACGCAGCAGGTTCTTGTAATCCTCGCGGATGTCCGCGTCGGATCCCCTAAGTTCAGCAATCTTACGACATGCGTGCAACACCGTGGTGTGATCACGACCGCCGAAGGCCACACCGATTTCCGGCAGGCTGTGATTGGTCAGTTCCTTCGACAATGCCATGGCCACCTGACGTGGGCGCGCGATGGAACGCGAACGCCGCTTGGAAAGCAGATCGGTGATCTTGATCTTGTAGTACTCGGCGGTGGTGCGCTGAATATTATCGATACTGACCAGCTTGTCCTGCAGGGCCAGCAGATCCTTGAGCGATTCGCGAATCAGCTCGATGGTGATATCGCGGCCCATGAAGTGCGAGTGAGCGATCACGCGTTTCAGCGCACCCTCCAGCTCACGCACGTTGGAGCGAATGCGCTGAGCAATGAAGAACGCAGCATCATGCGGCAGATCGACCTTGGCCTGATCGGCCTTCTTCATCAGGATCGCTACGCGGGTTTCCAACTCGGGCGGCTCGACCGCCACGGTCAGGCCCCAGCCGAAGCGCGACTTCAAGCGCTCTTCGAGGCCTTCGATTTCCTTCGGGTAGCGGTCGCTGGTGAGAATCACCTGCTGGCCACCCTCGAGCAGCGCGTTGAAGGTATGGAAGAACTCCTCCTGGGAGCGCTCCTTCTTGGCGAAGAACTGAATATCGTCGATCAGCAGCGCATCCACCGAGCGGTAGAAACGTTTGAATTCGTTGATGGCGTTGAGCTGCAGTGCCTTGACCATGTCGGCCACGAAGCGCTCCGAGTGCAGGTAGACCACCTTGGCATTCGGGTTCTTGGCCAGCAGATGGTTGCCTACTGCATGCATCAGGTGAGTCTTACCCAGGCCGACGCCGCCATAAAGGAACAGCGGGTTGTAACCGTGCTTGGGGTTATCCGCCACCTGCCAGGCTGCCGCGCGGGCCAACTGGTTCGACTTGCCCTCGACGAAGTTGTCGAAAGTGAAGGTACGGTTGAGGTAGCTGGTGTGCTTGAGACCACCTTCAACCTGCACGGTGCGCTCAGTACGAGGCGCAACCGCAGGCGTCGGCGGTTGCGGCGCAGAACCGGCCATGGAATCGAAGCTGGCACGTGACGGCTCTTCCTGCACAGGAGGAGGCACGGGCTTGGTGGCTGCGAGACTTTGTTGTGGCTGTTGCTGAGCAGCTCGCGCTGCAGCCGACAGCGGCGCCGTCGGCGCGACACGTGCAGCAGCGGTGCGCTTGCTTCCTATTAATAAGGAAAGCGCCGGCACCAGACCTCCCGCTCTCTCGGCAAGCAGCTCGAGCAGACGGCTGAGGTATTTCTCATTGACCCAGTCGAGAACGAAACGATTGGGTGCGTAGACACGCAGCTCGTCGCCTTCGGCTTCGACCTGCAGAGGACGGATCCAGGTGTTGAATTGCTGAGCGGGCAATTCGTCGCGCAAAAGCTCGACGCATTGCTGCCATAGTTCCACTGACACTGACTATCCCCTATCCAGGCGGCGATGCAAAAACAGCTGCCATTGTACCGGCCAACGACCTAGTTATCCACACGGCCGCAAGTAGATGGCCAAGTAAAATCAAAGCCTTATTTACATTCATCAGGCTTATCAGAGGTTACATAAACCTTGTGGATAAGCACCCGACAAGTCTTTGCACAAGCCTGTGAATATACGGATGCGAAACCAGGCTGTGGGTAAACGCGCATTCCATCCCCAGTCAACACGCAGCATACGCACAGCAGATGCAGCTCTTGTGGACAGCTTTATCATTGCCTCGAGAGCAACGCTTGCAAGCGCTTGAGGCAGTTTTCCACAAGCCTGGACAAGGCTAATCATCATAAACATAGAAAAAGAGCTTTAAACCTTTCCTTCTTTCTATCTCTATATGGCGAATAAGGCTGGTTGGAAATTGACCTACCGCGCGGCTTTCTCTAGAATTGCCGGTCTCTTTAAACCAGGGTCATTCCGACCCTAGTCGATCACCCAGGTAACGCACCATGAAACGCACTTTCCAACCCAGCACCATCAAGCGCGCTCGCACCCACGGTTTCCGTGCCCGCATGGCCACCAAGAACGGTCGTGCCGTCCTGTCGCGTCGTCGCGCCAAGGGCCGTAAGCGTCTGACTGTCTAATTCATCCAGACAGGTGGTGAGTCGAGGCTTCGGCCGGGAAAAGCGACTGCTGACTCCCCGGCAATTCAAGGCAGTCTTCGACTCCCCAAGCGGTAAAGCTCCGGGCAAAAGTGTCCTGTTGCTAGCGCGCGATAACCAGCTTGATCATCCCCGCCTTGGTCTGGTGATCGGCAAAAAGAGCGTCAAGCTCGCCGTCGAGCGCAACCGCATCAAGCGTCAAATCCGCGAATCCTTCCGTCTCAGCCAGGATAACCTGGTGGGCTGGGATATCGTGGTGGTCGCCCGCAAAGGGCTAGGCGATCTGGAGAATGTCGAACTTGCCCAGCAATTCGGCAAACTCTGGAAACGCTTGGCCCGTAGCCGGCCCAACAGGGACGCAGATTTATCCTCCGGGACAAGCGACAATCCCCATGCGTAAAGCGGCCTTAGCCTGTATCCAGGTGTATCGCTACGCCATCAGCCCGCTGATGGCCAGCCATTGTCGCTTCTATCCCAGCTGTTCCTGCTATGCATACGAAGCCATTGAGCAACATGGCTTCCTGCGTGGTGGCTGGCTGGCAGCTCGCCGTCTCGGTCGCTGCCATCCCTGGAATGCCGGCGGTTTCGATCCGGTTCCACCCGCAAAAACATCCCGTTCCCCTTCGATGGCCGAATAATCATGGATATCCAACGTTCGATCCTGATCGTCGCCCTGGCAGTCGTGTCCTACCTCATGGTCCTGCAATGGAACGAGGATTATGGTCAGGCTGCTCTGCCGGCCGAGGTACGTTCCTCGACCGCCGCGACGCCCGCCTTGCCGGATACCCCGGTGGCAAACTCCAGTGGCGCTACCGACGACATCCCCACTGCCGTGGCTGAGCCCAGTGCAGCAGCTGTCGCCCCCACCGCGGTGGCCAGCGATGAGTTGATCCGCGTGAAAACCGACGTACTGGATCTGGCCATCGATCCGCGTGGTGGTGACATCGTGCAACTGCGTCTGCCGCAGTATCCACGTCGCCAGGATCGCCCGGACGTACCGTTCCAGCTGTTCGACAATGGCAACGAGCGCACCTACCTGGCTCAGAGCGGCCTGATTGGCCAGAACGCTCCTGACAGCTCGGGTGGCCGCGCCCTGTGGACGAGTGAAAAGACCAGCTACGAGCTGGCCGAAGGCCAGGATAGCCTGGTAGTAGACCTCACCTACAGCAACAACGGGGTCAACTACATCAAGCGCTACAGCTTCAAGCGCGGTCTCAACCCGCAGTGTTCCGCGCGTGAGCAACAGCAGAAGAAAACTGGCTGCATCGATCCTGCTTCCTACCAGGTCGATATCCGCTACCTGATCGACAACCAGAGCGAGCAGGCCTGGAGCGGTAACCTGTTTGCGCAGCTCAAGCGCGACAACAGTGGCGACCCGTCGTCCACTACCGCCACCGGTACCGCTACCTATCTGGGTGCTGCGCTGTGGACTGCTGACAATCCCTACAAGCGCATCTCCATGAAGGACATCGACAAGCAGTCCTTCAAGGAAACCGTGCAGGGTGGCTGGGTTGCCTGGCTGCAACACTACTTCGTCACCGCCTGGGTACCGTCCAAGGACAGCACCAACCAGGTACAGACCCGCAAGGATAGCCAGGGCAACTACATCGTAGGTTTCACTGGCCCGGCCGTGCAGGTCGCCGCGGGTGCGCAGGGTGAAACGTCCGCCATTCTCTATGCCGGTCCCAAGCTGCAGGAATACCTCGGCACCTTGTCACCTGGCCTGGAGCTGACCGTCGACTACGGCTTCCTGTGGTTCCTCGCGCAACCGATCTTCTGGCTGCTGGAAGTGATCCACGGCCTGCTGGGTAACTGGGGTTGGTCGATCATCGTTCTGACCATCATCATCAAGCTGATCTTCTTCCCGCTCTCGGCTGCCAGCTACAAGTCGATGGCGCGCATGCGTGCCGTATCGCCAAAACTGCAGGCTCTGAAAGAGCAGTTCGGTGACGATCGCCAGAAGATGTCCCAGGCGATGATGGAGCTGTACAAGAAAGAGAAGATCAACCCGCTGGGCGGCTGCCTGCCGATCCTGGTGCAGATGCCGGTGTTCCTCGCCCTGTACTGGGTGCTGCTGGAATCCGTGGAAATGCGTCAGGCTCCATGGCTGCTGTGGATCACCGACCTGTCGATCAAGGATCCTTTCTTCATCCTGCCGATCATCATGGGCGCGACCATGTTCATCCAGCAGCAGCTCAACCCGACGCCGCCGGATCCCATGCAGGCGCGCGTGCTGAAGCTGATGCCGATCATCTTCACCTTCTTCTTCCTGTGGTTCCCTGCAGGTCTGGTGCTGTACTGGGTGGTCAACAACATCCTGTCCATCGCCCAGCAGTGGTACATTACCCGCAAGATCGAAGCCGCTACGAAGTCCGCCAGCGCCTGATTGGCCAAGGCTTCCCAGCTTCAAGCAGACGCCCCATGATTGGGGCGTTTTGCTATCTGCAAGAACAGATGCAAACGCCAGAGAGTAGATCGCCATGCACATCAACCGGGACACCATCGCCGCCGTTGCCACCGCTCAAGGACGTGGCGGCGTGGGCATCGTAAGGGTTTCCGGGCCGCTGGCCGGGCAATTGGCCAAGGCCATCTGCAAGCGCGAACTGAAACCTCGCTTCGCTCATCATGGCGCCTTTCATGACGAACAGGGCCTGTCGCTGGACGAAGGCCTGGCCATCTACTTTCCGGGGCCGAACTCCTTCACGGGCGAGGACGTATTGGAGCTGCAGGGCCATGGCGGGCCCGTGGTACTCGATCTATTGCTCCGCCGTTGCCTGCAACTCGGCGCCCGCCTGGCTCGCCCTGGCGAGTTCAGCGAGCGCGCGTTCCTCAACGACAAACTCGACCTGGCTCAGGCCGAAGCCATCGCCGACCTGATCGAGGCCAGCTCTGAGCAGGCGGCTCGCAATGCCCTGCGTTCGCTGCAAGGGGAATTCTCCAAGCGGGTTCACGCCCTGACCGAGTCGCTGATCCAACTGCGCATCTATGTCGAAGCGGCAATCGACTTCCCGGAAGAGGAGATCGACTTCTTGGCCGATGGCCATGTCCTCAGCCAACTCGACGGTGTCCGGGATAACTTATCCACAGTACTGCGCGAAGCCGGCCAGGGCGCCTTGCTGCGCGACGGCATGACCGTGGTCATTGCCGGCCGGCCGAATGCCGGCAAATCCAGCCTGCTCAACGCCCTGGCTGGGCGCGAGGCGGCTATCGTCACCGAGATCGCCGGCACCACCCGTGACGTGCTGCGCGAACATATCCACATCGACGGCATGCCGCTGCACGTGGTGGACACCGCCGGCCTGCGCGACACCGATGACCACGTGGAAAAGATCGGTGTGGAACGTGCACTCAAGGCCATCGGTGAAGCTGACCGGGTGCTGTTGGTGGTCGACTCGACCGCCCCCGAGGCCAGCGATCCCTTCGCGCTCTGGCCGGAATTCCTTGCGCAGCGCCCCGACCCGGCGCACGTCACCCTGATTCGCAACAAGGCTGATCTCTCAGGCGAATCCGTGGCCATGGAAACCAGCGCCGACGGTCACGTCACCCTCAGCCTGTCGGCCAAATCCGCAGCCGGCCTGGATCTGCTGCGCGACCATCTGAAAGCCTGCATGGGTTATCAACAGACCGCCGAAAGCGGCTTCAGCGCCCGCCGCCGTCATCTCGAAGCGCTGCTGCAGGCCCAGCAGCACCTCGAACACGGCCGTGCGCAGCTAACCCTGATGGGCGCCGGCGAATTGCTCGCCGAAGACCTGCGCCATGCACAGCAGGCGCTTGGAGAAATCACCGGCGCGTTCAGCTCCGATGATCTGCTCGGGCGGATTTTTTCTAGCTTCTGCATCGGGAAATAACCGCGTGTATCAGTGAATCAGGCGAAGCCATGTAGCCTGGAGCGAGCGACAACCAGCAGGGTTGCCAGTAGCAAGAGCAGTAGAACGGGTGAAAAAGCACCAACCCCCAAGCGCTCGAGCAAAAAACCACCGAGGATACCGCCACCGGCGATCGCCATGTTCCAGGCGGTCACCAGCATGGCTTGGGCGACATCTGCCGAGTCGCCTGCACTCTTGGCCAGAGCGGTCTGGAACAGCGTGGGCACGCCGCCGAAAGCCAGGCCCCAGATGCCGATGGCGATATAGATAACCGCCGGGCTCTGGCTCCCAATCGCCAATGCGATGGATGCAAGGCCGAACAACCCGGTGCACGCCAGCGTCATTCGTCGCAGGTGACGGTCGATCAGCACCCCAACGATCCAGATGCCCAGCACCGATGACAGACCGAACACCAGCAGGATCAGATCGATACGTTCGAGCATTCCGACGGCCGCGAGAAACGGCGCGATATAAGTGTAGAGAATGTTGTGGGCGAGCACGAAGGTCAGCACCACGAAAAGCACCGGGCGAATGCCGGGCAATCGATATACCGCGCCGATTTCCAGCCGAGTGCCTCGGGCCTGGCCGGGAAAATCCGGAACTCGCCAGTTCACCCAGATAATCAGCAGCACTGCCAGTGCACTCATGATGCCGAAACAGGCACGCCAGCCCACCAGGATCCCGAGCCACGTGCCGGCCGGTATGCCAAGCGACAACGCCAAAGGAGAGCCGACCATCGCCACCGCGATGGCTCTGCCCTTCAAATGCTGCGGAACCATGCGTGCCGCATAACCGGCCACCAGCGCCCACAGGAGTCCTGCCGAGACGCCTGCGAGAAATCGCGCTATCAGCGTGAGCGAGAGGCTTGTGGATAACGCCGTGACCGTATTAGCGATCACGAAGCCAACGATAGCCGTCAATAGCAATGGCCTGCGGCGTACCCCCTGAGAAAGTATGATCAGGGGAATCGCCGCCAGCAGCGAACCCAAGGCATAGACGGTAACGGTCTGGCCGACCCAGGCCTCGGAAACCGACAGGCTGTCCGCCATCAGCGGCAACAACCCTGCCGGCAGGGCTTCGGTGAGGATGGTGATGAATCCGCCCATGGCCAATGCCAGCAGTGCGCCAAGCGGCAGGCGCTGCGCCGGGTTCATCGTGCACCGTCCAGGCTGGCGTAGACCGCGTCGCGCAGATCGTTGACGAAGCGCCCGGACATCCCTTCGTACAACGTGTTGGTAAACGCCACCACACTCAGCCCTCGCGCCCGGTCGACGAACCAGGAATGCCCGTAGGCACCACCCCAGCGCCAGGTTCCGTTCGACTCGGGCGAAGCGGCCGCATGGCGATCACACAGCACCGAAAAGCCCAGGCCAAAACCGAAGCCCGGCGCATTAGGCAACTCAAGGTCACCTATCTGATCACGGCCCATCTCGACCACCCACTCGGCGGGTAGCAAGCGCTCATCGTTCGTCCGCAAGGCTTCCAGCAGGCGTAGAAAATCCGGCGCTGTCCCGGCCATTCCCGCGCCACCGGAGGGGAAGGCAGAGGTATCGAAAATCCGCCCAGGGCTGTAGGGGATACCGACGACACCATCAAAGGGCGAGACGATCTCTCCCTCGCGCAGACGATGCGGTTGAGGATCGCCACTGACGTAGGCCGTGGCCATACGCGCGGCGTCCGTTGCCAGGAACGATGTGTCAGGCATGCCCAGCGGCTCCGTCACCAATTGGTGTACCGCCTGTGCGAGCGAGCCGCCCTGAACCTGCTCGATCAGCGCCCCCAGCACATCGCTGGCCAGTGAATATCCCCAGGCCGTGCCCGGTGGATAAAGCAACGGCACGCTGGCGATACGCCGCAGATTTTCCTGCAGGTCGATGCTCGCGGCATCCATGCCATCCGAGATGCCGGCGCGGGCACAGGCTCCCATAGCATCGGCTTCGAGAAAGCGATAACCCAACCCCGCCGTATGGCTCAGCAAATGCCGTGGAGTAATCCTGGCCCGCTGCCCATTGGCCAGCAAAGGGCGAAATTCCGGCAACCAATCATCGATAGCGCCATCCAGCGCCAGACGCCCCTGCGCCACCAAGCGCATCGCCGCACTCGCCACGATGGGTTTGCTCACCGACGCCAGGCGAAACAGAGCATCCACGCTCATCGCCCTGTTCTGTTCACGATCCGCCAGACCGGCAGCCTGTTGATAAACCTGCTCGCCATCACGTGCCACCAGCACCACGGCGCCGACCAGCCGCCGTTCCTCCAGCGCCTGGTCGACGACGTCCTGAATACGGGAAGAAGAGAAATCCGTCACGGCACACACCCTGTTCATAAAAACCTGCCGAGACGATAAGAAGCGGACGATTGGAGAAAAAGTAGGATAGATTTCCTAGTAGTACGGAAGTAAACGTCCGCAATAAGGGGGAATGATGGACAGCCTCAATGGCTTCACCGTGTTCGTGCAGGTTGCCGAAACCCGCAGCTTCGTAGCAGCGGGAAGGCTGCTCGGGGTTTCCGCATCCGCGGTCGGCAAGAGCGTCGCCCGCCTCGAGGAAAAGCTCGGCGTACGGTTGTTTCACCGCAGCACACGGAGCATCACCCTTACCGCCGAAGGCCGACTGTTTCTCGAGCGCAGCCGGCGCATCCTGGCGGAGATCGAAGCCGCCGAGCAGGAACTCTCCCAGGCGTCGGGATCGCCTCGCGGCAAGTTGCGGGTGAGCCTGCCACTGGTCAGCTCTCTGGTTCTGCCGGTGCTCGGCGAGTTCATGGCGACCTATCCGGACATCGAGCTGGATCTGGACTTCAGCGACCGCCTGGTGGATGTCATCGAAGAAGGCTTCGACGCCGTGGTGCGTACCGGCACGCCATCGGATTCACGCCTTTCGGCCCGTCATCTCGGATCATTCGAATTGATGCTGGTCGCGTCTCCCGCCTACCTACAATTGCACGGCACACCCCGATCCCCAGCCGATCTGCGCGAGCATCTCTGCCTGCATTACCGCTTTCCCAACAGCGGCAAGCTGGAAACCTGGCCGTTGCAGCTCACCGAAGGCGAAGCGGAAATCCAGCTCCCCACCTCGATGATCTGCAACAACATCGAAACCCGCGTCTGCTTTGCCCGTCAGGGCCGTGGCATCGCCTGCCTGCCGGATTTCTCGGTGCTCAGCCACCTGGCGGACGGCAGCCTGTGCCGGGTCTTGCCCGACCAGGCGCGACGGACGAATACCTTCAACATCCTCTGGCCCTCGAGCAAACACCCGTCACCCAAGGTTCGCGTGCTGATCGATTTCCTCTGTGCCCGGGTATTCGCAGGCCATGGCAACGTCGCCAAGAATTAATTAACAACCTCGTGAACCCTGTGGAAAACCGCCCCTGAGCCCAGTCCATAAGCCTCTGACAAAGCTGGGTGTAAATCCCCCTGTGCATAACAGCCCCTTTCACACACAGGGGTTCAGCAGCTTTCCCAGCGGTTCCGGGCAGGAATGGCACAGGCTTATGCTGAGCTGAATACCTTGCAATAAAAGGGCTGTAGAACCTTATCCACAGAAAACCTGTTCTCTATACATAAATATAAAGAACAAGCTTTATAAAAATTCTCTCTTCTTATTCTTTATAAGCTCACAGGCCAAACCCGGGTGAGCAGGTCAGGGGAAAGAGAGTTTGTCCAATCCGGCAAACTGGCTATTTTTTGTGCAGAAGGCTTCATTCAGGAGGCTTAAGTCCCTATACTTGCCGCCTTTCTTTCAGACCCCTTCTCAACAGGCACGAGGTGCGTGGTGGATTTCCCTTCCCGTTTTGACGTGATCGTGATCGGTGGCGGTCATGCCGGTACCGAGGCCGCTCTGGCGGCGGCACGCATGGGCGTGAAGACCTTGCTGCTGACCCACAATGTCGAGACCCTCGGGCAGATGAGCTGCAACCCGGCCATCGGTGGTATTGGCAAGAGTCATCTGGTCAAGGAAATCGATGCCCTCGGTGGCGCCATGGCCACCGCTACCGACAAGGGCGGTATCCAGTTCCGCATTCTCAACAGCCGTAAGGGCCCGGCCGTGCGCGCCACCCGTGCGCAAGCAGATCGTGTTCTGTACAAGGCAGCCGTACGGGAAATTCTCGAGAACCAGGCCAATCTGTGGATTTTTCAACAGGCCGCTGATGATCTGATTGTGGAAAACGCTCAGGTCAAAGGTGTCGTCACCCAGATGGGGCTCAGGTTCCATGCGGACTCCGTGGTTTTGACCACAGGCACGTTCCTTGGCGGACTTATCCACATTGGCCTGCAAAATTACTCCGGTGGCCGCGCCGGCGATCCACCCTCCATCGCCCTGGCTCACCGTTTGCGCGAGCTACCGCTGCGCGTTGGCCGTCTGAAGACCGGTACGCCGCCACGCATCGATGGCCGCTCCGTGGATTTCTCGGTCATGACCGAGCAGCCTGGTGATACACCGACGCCGCTGATGTCATTCCTCGGCAAGCGTGAGCAGCAGCCCAAGCAGATCAGTTGCTGGATCACCCACACCAACGCGCGCACCCACGAGATCATCGCCGCCAACCTTGACCGCTCGCCGATGTACTCCGGTGTGATCGAAGGCGTTGGCCCGCGTTACTGCCCGTCGATCGAGGACAAGATTCACCGTTTTGCCGACAAGGACAGTCACCAGGTGTTCATCGAGCCGGAAGGCCTGACCACCCACGAGCTGTATCCCAACGGCATCTCCACTTCGCTGCCGTTCGACGTGCAGCTGCAGATCGTGCGCAGCATCCGTGGCATGGAGAACGCCCACATCGTGCGTCCCGGCTATGCCATCGAGTACGACTACTTCGATCCGCGCGACCTGAAGTACAGTCTGGAGACCAAGGTCATCGGCGGCCTGTTCTTCGCCGGGCAGATCAACGGCACCACCGGTTACGAAGAAGCCGGTGCCCAAGGGCTGCTGGCAGGCTGCAACGCCGCGCTGCGTGCGCAGGGCAAGGAATCCTGGTGTCCGCGTCGCGACGAGGCTTACATCGGTGTTCTGGTCGACGACCTGATTACCCTGGGCACCCAGGAGCCGTACCGCATGTTCACCTCGCGTGCCGAGTACCGGCTGATCCTGCGCGAAGACAACGCCGACCTGCGCCTGACCGAGAAAGGTCGTGAGCTGGGTCTGGTCGATGACGAGCGCTGGGCGGCCTTCGAGGCCAAGCGCGAAGGCATCGTGCAGGAAGAGCAGCGCCTGAAGAGCACCTGGGTGCGTCCGGGCACGCCGCAGGGCGATGCCATTGCTGCACGTTTCGGTACGCCGTTGGCTCACGAATACAACCTGCTCAACCTGCTTGCCCGCCCGGAGGTCGATTATGCCGGTCTGGCCGAAGTGACCGAGTCGCCGGTTCTGGACAATCAGGTGGCCGAGCAGGTCGAGATCAAGACCAAGTACGCCGGTTACATCGATCGCCAGCAGGAAGAAATCGCCAAGCTGCGTGCCAGCGAGGACACCAAGCTGCCGGAGGATCTGGACTACAGCAGCATTTCCGGGCTGTCCAAGGAGATCCAGTTCAAGCTGGGCAACACCCGTCCCGCCACGCTTGGCCAGGCTGGCCGCATCCCCGGCGTCACGCCCGCGGCGATTTCCCTGTTGCTGATTCACCTGAAGAAGCGCAGCGCCGGCCAGAAGCTGGAGCAGAGCGCCTGATGTCGGTTACCCAGCGTCACGCCGAAGAACTGATCCAGGGCGCCCGCGAGCTCGGCATCGAGCTCAGCGCGCAGCAGCAGGCGCAACTGCTCGCCTACCTGGGCCTGCTGATCAAGTGGAACAAGGCCTACAACCTCACCGCCGTGCGCGACCCTGACGAGATGGTGTCACGCCATCTGCTCGACAGCCTGTCGGTGCTGCCCTTCGTCGCCGAGCTTGGGGATAACTGGCTGGACGTTGGCAGTGGCGGCGGTATGCCCGGTGTTCCGCTGGCGATCATGTTCCCCGAGCGGCGTTTCACCTTGCTCGATTCCAACGGCAAGAAGACCCGCTTTCTCACCCAGGTCAAACTGGAGCTGAAACTCGCCAACCTCGAGGTTGTCCACAATCGGGTCGAGGCGTATCGACCCGAGCAGCCTTTTGACGGCATCAGCTCGCGTGCATTCAGCAGCCTCGAGGACTTCAGCAACTGGACGCGTCACCTCGGCAGTGCAGAAACCCACTGGCTGGCGATGAAAGGCGTGCACCCGGATGACGAGTTGCAAGCGCTGCCGGCGGACTTCCGTCTCAGTGCCACGCATGTACTGCGGGTTCCCGGTTGCCAAGGCCAACGCCATCTGTTGATACTGCGTCGCTCGGTCTAAGGGGAAAGAAGATGGCCAAGGTATTCGCGATCGCCAATCAGAAAGGCGGCGTGGGGAAAACCACGACGTGCATCAACCTGGCTGCTTCACTGGTGGCGACCAAGCGCCGTGTCCTGCTGATCGACCTCGACCCACAGGGCAACGCCACCATGGGCAGTGGTGTCGACAAGCATGCTCTGGAGCATTCGATCTATGACGTGTTGATCGGCGAATGCGACCTGAGTCAGGCCATGCAGTTCTCCGAGCACGGCGGCTATCAATTGCTGCCGGCCAACCGTGACCTGACCGCTGCGGAAGTCGCCCTGCTGGAAATGAAGATGAAGGAGAGCCGCCTGCGCTACGCCCTGGCGCCGATCCGAGAGAACTACGACTACATCCTCATCGACTGCCCGCCATCGCTGAACATGCTGACCATCAACGCCCTGGTCGCCGCCGATGGCGTGATCATCCCCATGCAGTGCGAGTACTACGCGCTTGAGGGCTTGAGCGACCTGGTCAACAGCATCCAGCGCATCGCCCAACTGCTCAATCCCAAGCTGCAGATCGAAGGTCTGCTGCGCACCATGTACGACCCGCGCATCAGCCTGACCAACGACGTTACCGCTCAGCTCAAGCAGCATTTCGGTGACAAGCTGTATGACGCCGTGATCCCGCGCAACGTGCGCCTGGCCGAGGCGCCGAGCTTCGGCATGCCGGCGCTGGTCTACGACAAACAATCCCGTGGTGCCATCGCCTACCTGGCGCTGGCAGGCGAGCTGGTGCGCCGTCAGCGCGCTGCCGCGAAAACCGCTACCGCTTAAAGGAACATCCGCATGGCTGCGAAGAAACGAGGTCTGGGTCGAGGTCTGGATGCCCTGCTCGGCGGCAACACCGTCGGTGCATTGCAGGAAGAGGCCGCCCAGGTCGACACCCGTGAACTGCAGTACGTGCCTCTGGATCTGATCCAGCGTGGCAAGTACCAACCACGTCGCGACATGGATCAGACCGCGCTGGAAGAACTCGCAGCCTCGATCCGTGCCCAGGGGGTCATGCAGCCCATCGTGTTGCGCCCGATTGGCGGCGGTCGTTTCGAGATCGTTGCCGGTGAACGCCGTTGGCGTGCCAGCCAACTGGCCGGCCAGGACAAGATTCCGGCGATGGTGCGTGAGCTGCCCGATGAAGCGGCCATCGCCATGGCGCTGATCGAGAACATCCAGCGCGAAGACCTCAATCCGATCGAGGAAGCGGTTGCCCTGCAGAGGCTGCAACAGGAGTTCGAGCTGACCCAGCAGCAGGTCGCCGATGCCGTCGGCAAGTCCCGCGTCACCGTGACCAATCTGCTGCGTCTGATCGCCCTGCCGGAAGAGATCAAGACGCTACTTGCCCATGGCGATCTGGAGATGGGCCATGCCCGTGCATTGCTCGGTTTGCCCCTCGAACAACAGGTCGAAGCCGCGCGACACGTTGTCGCACGCGGGCTCACCGTTCGCCAGACCGAAGCCCTGGTTCGCCAGTGGCTGTCCGCCAAACCAGCCCCGACCAAAGCCAAGGCAGACCCTGACATCAGTCGCCTGGAGCAACGCCTGGCAGAGCGTCTAGGCTCGCCAGTGCAGATAAAACACGGCTCCAAGGGCAAAGGTCAGCTGGTCATTCGCTACAACTCCCTCGACGAATTGCAGGGCGTCCTCGCCCATATCCGCTGAAACAATTCGCCACATCTGACCATGTAGCGCATGGTCGGAAAACACTACCCGGCAGTTGAATGGGGGGGATTGGCCCCCTATACTCTGCGCGCAATTTTGTTGGCACTTTTTATGCCAATTCATTGAGTTAAAGCGTTCGATAGTCGAGGACATCAGTTGATGGAACGCCGCATGCCAAAGCGCCTGCCCTTCCATCGTCTGCCGGTTTTTCCGGTATTGGTGGCCCAACTTATCGTCCTGCTGCTGGCCGCTGCGGTGGGCTGGCAATGGCGAGGCAACGTAGCGGGTTACTCAGCGCTGATTGGCGGACTGATCGCCTGGTTGCCCAACCTGTATTTCGCCCACAAGGCGTTCCGATTTAGTGGAGCGCGGGCAGCGCGGGAAATCGTCCGTTCTTTTTATGCGGGCGAAGCAGGAAAACTGATTTTAACGTTCGTGCTCTTTGCACTGGCGTTTGCGGGCGTGAAACCCATGGAGGCACCGATGTTGTTCGGCGCCTACCTGCTGACCCTGATGGTCAGCTGGTTCTCCCCGCTGCTGATAACGAAATTTTCAAGACCTTAAAGCGTTCGGGGCAAATAATGGCAGCAGATACCGCTTCGGGTTACATCCAGCACCACCTGACGAACCTGACCTATGGTCAGCATCCGGTGAATGGCTGGAGTTTCGCCCACACCGCAAAAGAAGCTCAGGAAATGGGTTTTTGGGCCTTCCACGTAGACACCCTGGCGGTGTCGGTGGTTCTCGGTCTGATCTTCATCGGCCTGTTCCGCCTGGCGGCACGCAAGGCGACCTCGGATCAGCCTGGCGGCCTGCAGAACTTCGTCGAGGTTCTGGTCGAGTTCGTCGACGGCAGCGTGAAGGACACCTTCCACGGCCGTAACCCGTTGATCGCTCCCCTGGCCCTGACCATCTTCGTCTGGGTCTTCCTGATGAACTTCATGGATCTGGTGCCGGTTGACTGGCTGCCGATGCTGGCTGCCACCATCGCTGGCGATCCGCACCTGTACTTCCGCGTGGTTCCGACCACTGACCCGAACGCTACCCTGGGCCTGGCCCTGTCGGTATTCGGTCTGATCCTGTTCTACAGCATCAAGGTCAAGGGCATCGGCGGCTTCCTTGGCGAGCTGACCATGCACCCGTTCAGCTCGGACAATCTCGCCCTGAAGATCCTGCTGGTTCCGATCAACTTCCTGCTCGAATTCGTCACCCTGATCGCCAAGCCGGTATCCCTGGCCCTACGACTGTTCGGCAACCTGTATGCCGGTGAACTGATCTTCATCCTGATCGCCATCATGTACAGCGGCGGCATGCTGCTGGGCGGTCTGGGCGGTGTGCTGCAGCTGGCCTGGGCCATCTTCCACATCCTGATCATCGTGCTGCAGGCGTTCATCTTCATGATGCTGACCATCGTCTATCTGTCGATGGCACATGAAGATAACCACTAAGGTGCATGACGTTCCGCGGTGTCACCCGTGACGCCGCCGGGACAATCCCTGTAACGGGGACGCAGTAAAAAACGATTTCGCTTTACCGCTTCATCAAAAACCTTAACCAATACGACTGTAAGTCGGGAGGAAAAATGGAAACTGTAGTTGGTTTGACCGCTATCGCCGTTGCACTGCTGATCGGCCTGGGTGCCCTGGGTACCGCCATCGGTTTCGGTCTGCTGGGTGGTAAGTTCCTGGAAGGCGCTGCGCGTCAGCCGGAAATGGTTCCGATGCTGCAAGTTAAAATGTTCATCGTCGCCGGTCTGCTGGACGCCGTGACCATGATCGGTGTTGGTATCGCACTGTTCTTCACCTTCGCGAACCCCTTCGTTGGTCAAATCGCAGGCTAATTCACTCGCTTTCGAGTGAATTGGTGTGACGGACAACGAACGAGCGAGGTGTTGGCGTGAACATTAATGCAACCCTGATTGGCCAGTCCGTTGCCTTCTTCATCTTCGTGCTTTTCTGCATGAAGTTCGTATGGCCTCCGGTCATTACGGCTTTGCAGGAACGTCAGAAGAAGATCGCAGACGGCTTGGACGCTGCCAACCGCGCGGCTCGTGATCTGGAGCTGGCCCACGAAAAAGTGGCCCAGCAACTTCGCGAAGCCAAAGGTCAGGCCGCCGAAATCATTGAGCAAGCCAAAAAACGCGCGACTCAGATCGTCGACGAAGCCCGTGATCAGGCTCGTGGCGAAGCGGATCGTGTGAAGGCTCAGGCTCAGGCCGAGATCGAACAGGAAATCAATGGCATCAAAGACGCCCTGCGCGCCCAAGTGGGCAGCCTGGCAGTCAGCGGCGCCGAGAAGATCCTGGGCGCATCCATCGACCAAAACGCGCATGCGGAGCTGGTTAACAAACTGGCAGCCGAAATTTAAGCGAGGGCGCGATCATGGCAGAACTGACCACGCTGGCCCGACCTTACGCTAAGGCTGCTTTCGAGCACGCACAGGCTCACCAGCAGCTGGCCAATTGGTCAGCCATGCTCGGCCTGGCTGCGGCGGTGTCGCTCGACGACACCATGCAGCGCGTGCTCAAGGCCCCGCGTCTGACGAGTACAGAAAAGGCCACCGCCTTCATCGAGGTGTGTGGTGACAAGTTCGATGCCAAGGTGCAGAACTTCATCCATGTCGTCGCCGAGAACGACCGTCTGGCCCTGTTGCCGGACATCTTCGCCCTGTTCGAGCTGTACAAGGCCGAACAGGAGAAGTCGATCGACGTGGATGTAACAAGCGCCTTCGCATTGAGCGACGAACAGCAAGACAAACTCGCCAAGGTTCTCAGTGCACGGCTCGGCCGAGAAGTGCGTCTGCACGCCGCGGAAGATGCCACCTTGATTGGTGGTGTACTGATTCGCGCCGGCGACCTGGTTATCGATGGCTCAGTTCGCGGCAAACTCGCGAAGCTGGCCGAAGCATTGAAATCTTGAGTTTGAAGGGGCAGCAGAGCTATGCAGCAACTCAATCCTTCCGAAATTAGTGAAATCATCAAGGGGCGCATCGAGAAACTCGACGTCGCCTCCCAAGCCCGTAACGAAGGCACTATCGTCTCCGTTTCCGACGGCATCGTGCGCATTCATGGTCTGGCCGACGTCATGTACGGCGAGATGATCGAATTCCCGGACGGCGTCTACGGTATGGCACTGAACCTGGAGCAAGACTCCGTTGGTGCCGTAGTACTGGGTGCTTACACCAGCCTTGCAGAAGGCATGAGCGCCAAGTGCACCGGCCGCATCCTCGAAGTCCCGGTTGGTCCGGAACTGCTGGGTCGCGTCGTCGACGCACTGGGCAACCCGATCGATGGCAAAGGCCCGATCAACGCTCAAGCTACCGACGCTGTCGAGAAAGTGGCACCGGGCGTGATCTGGCGTAAGTCGGTCGACCAACCGGTACAGACCGGTTACAAGTCGGTCGATGCCATGATCCCGGTAGGCCGTGGCCAGCGCGAGCTGATCATCGGTGACCGTCAGATCGGTAAGACTGCCCTGGCAGTCGACGCCATCATCAACCAGAAGAACAGCGGCATCCGCTGCGTCTACGTTGCCATCGGTCAGAAGCAATCGACCATCGCCAACGTCGTGCGCAAGCTGGAAGAAGCCGGCGCCCTGGCCAACACCATCGTTGTTGCCGCCTCGGCTTCGGAATCCGCCGCACTGCAGTTCCTGGCTCCGTATGCCGGTTGCACCATGGGCGAATACTTCCGCGACCGCGGTGAAGACGCTCTGATCGTGTACGACGACCTGTCCAAGCAGGCCGTGGCTTACCGTCAGATCTCCCTGCTGCTGCGCCGTCCGCCAGGCCGTGAAGCCTACCCGGGCGACGTGTTCTATCTCCACAGCCGTCTGCTGGAGCGCGCTTCCCGTGTTTCCGAAGAGTATGTCGAGAAGTTCACCAATGGCGCCGTGACTGGCAAAACCGGTTCCCTGACCGCTCTGCCGATCATCGAAACCCAGGCTGGCGACGTTTCCGCGTTCGTTCCGACCAACGTGATTTCCATCACCGACGGTCAGATCTTCCTGGAATCGGCCATGTTCAACTCGGGTATCCGTCCGGCCGTCAACGCCGGTATCTCGGTATCCCGCGTGGGTGGTGCAGCTCAGACCAAGATCATCAAGAAGCTCTCCGGTGGTATCCGTACCGCTCTGGCTCAGTACCGTGAACTGGCGGCATTCGCCCAGTTCGCTTCTGACCTGGACGAAGCCACCCGCAAGCAGCTCGAGCACGGTCAACGTGTTACCGAACTGATGAAGCAGAAGCAGTACGCGCCCATGTCGATCGCCGACATGTCCGTGTCTCTGTACGCTGCCGAGCGCGGCTTCCTGACCGACGTGGAAGTGAACAAAGTTGGCGCCTTCGAAGCGGCTCTGCTGAGCTACTTCAACCGTGATCTGGCCGATCTGATGGCCAAGATCAATGTGAAAGGTGACTTCAACGACGAAATCGACGCTGGCATCAAAGCCGGTATCGAGAAGTTCAAAGCCACCCAAACCTGGTAAGCCGCAGCGGGCGTCGCAAGACGCCCGCCTGCTAACCCGATAGGTGTGAAATGGCAGGCGCAAAAGAGATTCGCAGCAAGATTGCGAGCATCAAAAGCACGCAGAAGATCACCAGCGCCATGGAAAAAGTGGCGGTCAGCAAGATGCGCAAGGCTCAACAGCGCATGGCTGCTAGCCGTCCCTATGCGGAGCGTATCCGCCAGGTGATTGGTCATCTGGCCAACGCCAACCCGGAGTACCGCCATCCCTTCATGATCGAGCGCGAAGTAAAGCGTGCCGGTTATGTGGTGGTGAGCAGTGACCGTGGTCTGTGCGGTGGTCTGAATACCAACCTGTTCAAGGCCCTGGTCAAGGACATGGCGAAAGATCGCGAGCAAGGCGTGGAGATCGATCTCTGCGTGATTGGCTCCAAGGGCGCGGCATTCTTCCGCAACTTTGGTGGCAATGTCGTCGCTGCGATCAGCCACCTCGGTGAAGAGCCGTCGATCAATGACCTGATCGGTAGTGTCAAGGTCATGCTCGACGCCTACCTCGAAGGTCGCATCGACCGTCTGTCCGTGGTCTCGAACAAGTTCATCAATACCATGACGCAGAAGCCTACAGTGGAGCAGTTGGTTCCATTGGTGGCCGATCCGGATCAACAGCTCAAGCATCACTGGGACTATCTGTACGAGCCCGATGCCAAGGAGCTGCTCGACGGCCTGATGGTTCGCTACGTCGAATCGCAGGTGTACCAGGCGGTGGTCGAGAACAACGCAGCTGAACAGGCTGCGCGGATGATTGCGATGAAGAACGCCACCGACAACGCCGGTGAACTGATCAGCGATTTGCAGCTGATCTACAACAAGGCGCGTCAGGCAGCGATCACCCAAGAGATTTCGGAAATCGTCGGCGGCGCTGCCGCGGTTTAAGAACGGTTCAAATATTCAGAGGAACCAAAGATGAGTAGCGGACGTATCGTTCAAATCATCGGCGCCGTTATCGACGTGGAATTTCCGCGTGATCAGGTGCCAGCCGTATACGAGGCGCTGAAAGTAGTCGGCGCTGAAACCACTCTGGAAGTTCAGCAGCAGCTGGGCGACGGTGTGGTACGTACCATTGCGATGGGCTCGACCGAAGGCCTCAAGCGTGGCCTGGACATCACCCGTACCCACAAGGCCATCTCCGTACCGGTCGGTAAAGCGACTCTGGGCCGGATCATGGACGTGCTGGGCAACCCCATCGACGAAGCCGGTCCGATCGGTGAAGAAGAGCAGTGGGAAATCCACCGCGCTGCGCCGAGCTATGCCGAACAAGCAGGCGGTAACGACCTGCTGGAAACCGGCATCAAGGTTATCGACCTGGTCTGCCCGTTCGCCAAGGGCGGTAAAGTCGGCCTGTTCGGTGGTGCCGGTGTCGGCAAGACCGTAAACATGATGGAGCTGATCCGTAACATCGCCATCGAGCACAGCGGTTATTCCGTGTTCGCCGGTGTGGGTGAGCGTACTCGTGAGGGTAACGACTTCTACCACGAGATGAAGGACTCCAACGTTCTCGACAAGGTAGCCCTGGTCTACGGTCAGATGAACGAGCCACCAGGCAACCGTCTGCGCGTTGCGCTGACCGGCCTGACCATGGCCGAGAAGTTCCGTGACGAAGGCCGTGACGTACTGTTGTTCGTCGACAACATCTACCGTTACACCCTCGCCGGTACCGAAGTATCCGCACTGCTGGGCCGTATGCCTTCGGCAGTAGGTTATCAGCCGACCCTGGCCGAAGAGATGGGCGTTCTGCAAGAGCGCATCACCTCCACCAAGAAAGGCTCTATCACCTCGATCCAGGCCGTATACGTACCTGCGGACGACCTGACCGACCCGAGCCCGGCGACCACCTTCGCCCACTTGGACGCCACCGTCGTACTGTCCCGTGACATCGCTTCCCTGGGTATCTACCCGGCCGTTGACCCGCTGGACTCTACCAGCCGTCAGCTGGATCCGAACGTCATCGGCAACGAGCACTACGAAACCGCTCGTGGCGTTCAGTACGTGCTGCAGCGTTACAAGGAACTGAAGGACATCATCGCGATCCTGGGTATGGACGAACTGTCCGAATCCGACAAGCAGCTGGTATCCCGTGCTCGTAAGATTCAGCGCTTCCTGTCCCAGCCGTTCTTCGTGGCTGAAGTCTTCACTGGCTCGCCAGGCAAGTACGTGTCCCTGAAAGACACCATCGCTGGCTTCAGCGGCATCCTCAAAGGCGACTACGACCACCTGCCGGAACAAGCGTTCTACATGGTTGGCGGCATCGAAGAAGCCATCGAGAAAGCGAAGAAACTGTAATCACCCATGCGCCTGGCAACGGGCGCATCAGAGTTGTGGATAACTTCGGTTGTCCACAGTCTGTAACCTGAGGCAAGCGTATGGCTATGACAGTCCATTGCGATATCGTCAGCGCGGAAGCGGAGATCTTCTCCGGCCTGGTCGAGATGGTGATTGCGCACGGCAACCTGGGTGATCTGGGTATCGCTCCGGGCCACGCGCCGCTGATCACTGACCTGAAACCGGGTCCGATCCGCCTGATCAAGCAGGGTGGCGAAGCCGAGGTGTTCTACATCTCCGGTGGTTTCCTCGAAGTGCAGCCGAACATGGTCAAGGTTCTTGCCGACACCGTGCAACGCGCCGCCGACATCGACGAAGCTGCTGCTCAGGAGGCCCTCAAGGCCGCCGAGAAAGCGCTGAGCGAGCAGGGTTCTGAGTTCAACTACAGTTCCGCCGCCGCTCACCTGGCCGAAGTCGCAGCCCAACTGCGTACCGTCCAGCAGCTGCGCAAGAAGTTCGGCGGTTAATCCCGTCGGCTTCAACCGTTGTTCGAGAAAGGGTAGCCTAGGCTACCCTTTTTCATTTCTGCCGTTTCATACTCCGGCGCCCTGTGCCGGAGGCTGCCAAGGAATCGCCGTTCATGTCGCTCGATATCGTCATTCTCGCTGCCGGCCAGGGCACGCGCATGCGCTCCGCTTTGCCCAAGGTTCTTCACCCGGTTGCCGACAAGCCCATGCTTGGCCATGTTGTCGACACAGCGCGCAGCCTGCAGCCGAGCAGCATCCAGGTGGTGATCGGGCATGGCGCCGACAAGGTGCGCGAGCGTCTGGCGGCTGATGATCTGAATTTCGTCATTCAGGCCGAACAGCTGGGTACCGGCCATGCCGTGGCCCAGGCGTTGCCACACCTTGCCGCTGACACCGTGCTGATTTTGTATGGCGACGTGCCGCTGATCGAGACCGTGACCCTGCAGCGCCTGCTTGCCCTGGTCAACGACGACCAGTTGGGCCTGCTCACTGTCGAGCTGGCCGACCCGACCGGCTATGGCCGTATTGTTCGTGATGCAGAAGGTGTGGTGCAGGCCATCGTCGAGCACAAGGATGCCAGTGAAGCGCAGCGTCAGATCCGTGAAGGCAACACCGGCATCCTCGCGGTACCGGGTAAGCGCCTGGCCGACTGGCTGGGGCGTTTGTCCAACAGTAACGCCCAGGGTGAGTACTACCTGACCGACGTGATCGCCATGGCAGTTGCCGACGGCCTGACGGTGGCCACCGAGCGCGCTGCCGACGAGATGGAAGTGCTGGGGGCCAACGACCGCATCCAGCTTTCGCAGCTCGAATGCCATTACCAGCAGCGCATGGCGCGCCGCCTGATGGCCCAGGGCGTGACCCTGCGCGATCCGCATCGTTTCGATGTGCGCGGTGAAGTGAGCGTTGGCCGCGACGTGACCATCGATATCAACGTGATTCTCGAAGGCAAGGTAGTGATCGAGGATGACGTGCAGATCGGCCCGAACTGCGTGATAAAGGATTCTGTCCTGCGCAAGGGCGCCATCGTCAAAGCCAGCAGCCACCTGGAAGGTGCCGAAGTGGGCGAGGGCGCCGATTGCGGGCCGTTCGCCCGTCTGCGTCCCGGCACCAAGCTGGGCGCCAAGGCCCATGTGGGTAACTTCGTCGAGCTGAAGAATGCCGTGCTGGGTGAAGGTGCCAAGGCCGGTCATCTGAGCTACCTGGGCGATGCCGAGATTGGCGCGCGCACCAATATTGGCGCCGGCACCATCACCTGCAACTACGACGGCGCCAACAAGTCCCGAACCGTCATGGGCGAGGACGTGTTCATCGGCTCCAACAGTGCGCTGGTGGCGCCGGTTAATCTGGGAGACCGCGCGACTACCGGCGCCGGCTCGGTGGTCACCTGCGACGTTCCAGCCGATACGTTGGCTGTGGGGCGTGCCAAGCAGCGCAATATCGAAGGCTGGAAGCGGCCGACCAAGAAGTGATTGCGCAGGTGCCTGGGTTGAGCGAAGCAATACCCAGGGCTGTTGATAACTTCTCCGTGGGAGGGATTGTTGAATGTACGGTGTGACGGATTACGTCGCCTTCGTGGTGGCCTTCATCATTCTTCTGGCCATTCCCGGGCCGGGTAACCTGGCCTTGATTCTCTCCACGGGCAAGGGTGGCATCCGCGGTGGTCTGGCCTCGACTTTCGGCATCATCTTCGGTGATCAGGTGTTGCTGTGGTTGGCGGTAGCCGGCGTTGCCGCGTTGCTCAAGGCCTATCCGACGGCTTTCCATGTCGTGCAGTGGCTAGGCGCGGGCTACCTCGTCTATCTCGGCCTGCGCATGATCCTGGCCAAGCCAGGGGCAGCGCCGACGTTGGAGATCAAACCGCGGCAGTACCTGTGGCAGACCCTGGTAATCACCGTCTTCAATCCCAAGGCCATCATCTTCTACATGGCCTTCTTCCCGCTGTTCATCGACCCGCAGCGGCATCAGGGGTTGGTTACTTTCGGTTTCATGGCCGTGACCATCATGGTGTTGACCTTCCTCTACGGCTTGCTCGTGGTACTGCTGACGCATTTTCTCGCCGAGCGCATGCGCGCCAACCCGCGTATCTCGCGCGTTCTGGAGAAACTGGCAGGGCTGTGCCTGGTGGGTTTCGGGGTCAAGTTGACGTTGAACTGATCGACGGCGGCTTGCAGAGTAATAAACCTTATGTTTTGATTCGCGCTATTATCTTTCGAATCGAAACTTAAGTATGTCGAAGCGCAACACGCCGCAACGTCGCCACACCATCCTCGCCTTGCTCAACGAGCAGGGTGAGGTGAGCGTGGATGCCCTGGCGCAGCACTTCGCAACGAGCGAAGTGACGATCCGCAAGGATCTGGCCGCCCTGGAAAAGAACGGCCTGTTGCTGCGTCGTTATGGCGGTGCGGTGCCGGTACCGCAAGAGCTGATCGGCGAGCCGACGCAGCCTATTTCCCCCTACAAACAGGCGATTGCCCGCGCGGGTGTAGCGCGCATTCGCGAGCATGCGCGGATCATCATCGACAGCGGCACCACCACGGCAGCGATGATCCCGCTGCTCGGGCACAGGCCAGGACTGGTGGTGATGACCAATTCGCTGAACGTGGCCAACGCCCTGCGTGAGCTGGAGCACGAACCGGTTCTGCTGATGACCGGTGGCACCTGGGATCCGCATTCGGAGTCCTTCCAGGGCCAGGTCGCCGAGCAGGTGCTGCGTTCCTACGACTTCGACCAGCTGTTCATCGGGGCCGACGGCATCGATCTGGAGCGTGGCACCACCACCTTCAATGAGCTACTTGGTCTGTCACGGGTGATGGCGGAAGTTGCCCGTGAAGTCATCGTCATGGTCGAGAGCGACAAGATCGGCCGCCGCATTCCCAACCTGGAGCTGCCCTGGAGCAGTGTCCATACCCTGATTACCGACGAGCGCCTGGATGTCCGGGCTGCCGAACAGATACGCGCGCGTGGCATCCAGTTGATCCTCGCGCCGCTGGAAAAATAAGGAGAGTACCCATGTGTGGAATCGTAGGCGCCATCGCCGAGCGCAACATCACCCCTGTTTTGGTTGAGGGCCTCAAGCGCCTGGAATACCGCGGCTACGACAGTGCCGGTGTGGCGCTGCTGACCGAGGCGGGTACGCTCGATCGTCGCCGCCGGGTCGGCAAGGTCAGCGAACTGCAGGCTGCTCTGCAGGCCGAGCCGCTGGCTGGTCGTCTGGGGATCGCTCACACACGTTGGGCCACTCATGGCGCGCCTACCGAGAACAACGCCCACCCACACTTCTCCGGCCATGAACTGGCGGTGGTGCATAACGGCATCATCGAAAATCATGAGGAACTGCGTGAGCGCCTCAAGGGCCTGGGCTACGTTTTCAGCTCCGACACCGATACCGAAACCATCGTCCACTTGCTCGACCACAAACTGCAGCAGTTCGGTGATCTCAGTGCTGCGCTCAAGGCCACGATTCCCGAGCTGCATGGGGCCTATGGTCTGGCGGTGATCAGCGCCAAACAGCCGGATCGCTTGCTCGCCGCACGCAGTGGCAGCCCACTGGTGATCGGTCTGGGCCTTGGCGAGAACTTCCTCGCCTCCGATCAGTTGGCCCTGCGTCAGGTCACCGACCGTTTCATGTACCTGGAAGAAGGCGATATCGCCGAGATCCGTCGTGACGGTGTGCAGATCTGGGACGCCGCCGGCCAGCCGGTGCAACGCGAAGCGGTGCAATACCACGAGGGTGCCGAGGCGGCCGACAAAGGTGAGTATCGCCACTTCATGCTCAAGGAGATCCACGAGCAGCCCAAGGTCGTGCAACGCACCCTGGAGAGTCGACTGGGCAGCGATCATGTGCTGGTTCAGGCCTTCGGCCCACAGGCGGCCGAGCTGTTCGCCAAGGTGAAGAACGTGCAGATCGTCGCCTGCGGTACCAGCTACCACGCCGGTATGGTCGCCCGTTACTGGCTGGAAGAGCTGGCCGGCATCCCCTGCCAGGTCGAGGTGGCCAGCGAGTTCCGCTACCGCAAGGTGGTGGTACAGCCGGATACCCTGTTCGTCAGCGTCTCGCAGTCCGGCGAGACCGCCGACACCCTGGCCGCCTTGCGCAATGCCAAGGAGAAGGCGCCAGGGCAGGGTGGCTACCTGGCCAGCCTGGTGATCTGCAACGTCGGCACCAGCTCGCTGGTGCGCGAATCCGACCTGTGCCTGCTGACCCAGGCCGGCCCGGAAATCGGCGTGGCCTCGACCAAGGCCTTCACCACCCAACTGGTCGGTCTGATGCTGCTGACCCTGGCCCTAGGCCAGGTACAGGGCAGCCTGGACAAGGCGCTGGAAGCCGAGTTGGTGGAAGAGTTGCGTCGCCTGCCGACTCGCCTGGGCGAGGCGCTGGCCATGGACAAGACTGTCGAGAAGATCTCCGAACTGTTCGCCGAAAAGCACCACAGCCTGTTCCTCGGCCGTGGCGCCCAGTACCCGGTGGCCATGGAGGGTGCGCTCAAACTCAAGGAAATCTCCTATATCCATGCCGAGGCTTACCCGGCTGGTGAGCTCAAGCACGGCCCGCTGGCCCTGGTGGATGCCGACATGCCGGTGGTGACCGTGGCGCCGAATAACGAGCTGCTGGAAAAGCTCAAATCCAATCTGCAGGAAGTGCGTGCACGGGGTGGCGAACTGATCGTCTTCGCTGACCAGCAGGCCGGCATGCGCAATGGTGAGGGCACCCATGTGGTGGCCATGCCGCATATCCACGACCTGCTCGCGCCGATCCTCTACACCGTGCCGCTGCAACTGCTGTCGTATTACGTCGCCGTGCTCAAGGGCACCGATGTCGACCAGCCGCGTAATCTGGCCAAGAGCGTGACAGTCGAATGAAGCGTGAGGATGTAATCAAGCGGTTGGCCGATGGCGTGGTGTTCCACACCCAGGTCATGGTCAACCCGGCCAATACCAGCGAATGGATCGTGTTCTTCAACAAGGATGCGGGCCGCAGCTTCTTTCTGGTGGACGATGCCGAGCAGGTGCAGACCTTTACCAGTCTGGATGCGTTGATGGTCGAGCTGCGCGGCTTGGGGATCAAACGGGTGGAAGTGCAGCTCTAAGGAGGGAGTTGCCAACAGTTAACGTGGATTATCCTGTGGATATCCTGGGTAAGCTCTTCTGTAGCCATTGCTCGCTGCGGGATACAGCGTTTTGTACAAAAACTGAGCCCGCTGCAGGGTATATCCACAGGATATCTGGATAAGTCTTTTCCAATCCTGTTGATAAGGTTGCGTAAGCCCCGTAAGTATTGATTTCCAGAGCTCGGTACAATTTTTATTCGATAGACTGAAATAGCCCGCTGGCCGTTACAAGCATCCGTTCGGGTGCTGATGCGCAACGCTGTTATCTGCCCGCTTGTGTGAATTTGCGGGCATTTTGCAGGGGAGAGAGCGGGTAGCATGTCAGGGAATGCTTTGAACCGCGTATATGGGAATATCTATCACGCCTTCAGGGCAGTGGTGGCAGATAGCTTTTCAGCACTATCCGAGACGGGCTTGCCTCTCTTGGAGCTAGTGATAAAGGACAGGTGTATCAAGGATGAGACTTCTACCGCTGGCATTGCGTTGGCTTGGCACCATTATCGTTGCGCTCTCAAGCCCTGCGTTGCAGGCAACACCTGCACATGGTCTGGAGATTCCGGGCTTTGGCCGCGCTATATCGATGAATGAGGTCAACGCATTTCTCGACCAGGGCAAGCGTTTTTCCTACAAGGGAAAGCAACTGCAGCCGGTCGGTGACTGGTACCAGAGCAACAGCCGCTATTACCTGCTAGGTGATGGCAGGACACTGTTGGCAGTAGGCACGGGCAAGGAGGTTCTGTCATTTGAGCACTTCAAGACGGGTGCCCAACTGATTCGTATCCATGAGACTGGCGTCCCGGTGGCAGTTCCGCTCAGCACGTTCACCATGCTTGGGTGGCCGCAGAGCAACCCCGATTTGCGGGTGTTTCCCCAATTCGGTTTGGCACTGTCCGCATCGACAGGCGAGCTGCGTAAATACTCGGTTGCGCCCTATGGCGGTGATGGCCTGCTGTTGGTCGCTCCAGACTTCAGTCGTGCAGTCTCGCGCAATCCTTATGGGCCCGTTGTTCTGATGGAGCCAGGTAACGGGCTGATCGGCATGATCTGGCCCGACGAAAAGACGTTGGAAGAAGCCCGCGAGGAAGTCCGTCTCGAGGGGCGGCGCCTGGGTGCTACAGACAGATATGATCATGGTTCGCAGTTTGGTCTGTTCGAACCCTATGTAAAATATCAATGGACGCATAGGAACTTCGACTGGTACCGCGTCGGCGGGCAATGGCACCTTCGTGGCCTTGGTAAAACCACGGAGTTAGAGCCGATTTCGACGGATTTCTATAAATTCCTGCAAAGCTATTATCAAAGTCTGGTTAAAACCGGAAGGCCATTACCATGGCGTAACTTCCGTGCAGGCCACCCCGGTATCAAAGTATTGCCTGTCGATGACGCTCGATTAATGCCGCCCTGCAATTGTGGCGTGAATTATTACGCCGGCAATCAATTGCCATTGGCTTTTTCTCTGGAACGTCCTCTTGGTTTATTTGGTATTGAGGTAGACGCTTTCGGCCTTTCAGGCGAAAGGCTCAGGCCGCGTCTTTACACGCGCATGAAGCTGGACGCGATATTGTCGACCATGACTCAGCACTTCGCTTCGCAGGGGCTGCGTATGGAGCGCCTCAATGAGGATCATCATGTCATCAGAGGCGGGGCAGTGAAGCTGTTCGTAAGGGTCTATCGGACTGCTGATCCCGCTACCCTGGCTATCGATCTGGCCAATCATGGGGCGTTGGGTTGTGTGGAGTGCTACGGTGACTGAATCTAAAGGTCTTTCTTGTTGGATGTTTGTCGTCCTGTCGTTACTTGTTCTGGCGGGATGTCGTTCATATGAATACACACCAACCATACCCAGCGCAGAGTTTGAAGAAAGTAAAAGCCTGGGTAGCATCGAAGTGCGGTACGCACATGCCAAAGATAATCCTCCTACGTTAAATAGCGCCTTTCGCCGTAATGTAATAGATACGGATATGGGGTTTGTAGGTACTTATGTTATTGGTATGGTCTATCCCACGCTGAAGGTCGATGAAGACTATTCATCGGTGAAATTGACAGGGGAAGCGTTGGGTGACGGGCATTGGCGATTTCTTATTCCCTCTAAATCGGGTTGGAATGGCCCACAGGATTTGAACCTGTATTTTGCCAATAGGGATCTATTTCTATTTCGCTTTCTTGAGGGGCAGAGTTGCTTGAGTGAGTACTCACTCGATACACCGGGCAGGGAAGCGCTTCACGTTAAAGTGAATCTCAAGAAGGCAGGCTCAGGCTGCCTGCTGCCGTGTTCGCCTTCACAGAATGATCCCAATAGGTGCTCTCATTTCTGGCGTTGAGCGCCGAGGTTCCCGGTTCTCCGCGAGAGTCCGGTTTCGTAAAAACTTAGTGGCTACGGCCTGTACAGGTGGCTGTGCTCGGTGTCGTACAGCGTTGAGCCAGTGAAAGCACCCGGATCGAGCACACGGCCGACCAGGATCAGAGCGGTGCGCTTGAATTCCTTGGCAGCCACCTTTTCCTGGATATCGGCCAGGGTGCCCAGCACCCAGTCCTGATCCGGCCAGCTCGCTCTGTGGATAACTGCGATGGGGCAGTCGCTGCCGTAGTGCGGTAGCAGCTCGGCGACTATCGCCGGCAACTGGCGTACGCCGAGGTGGATGGCCATGGTCGCGCGGTGCCGGGCCAGGTCATGCAACTGCTCACCCTCGGGCATCGGCGAGGTGGTGCCGTAACGCGTGAGGATCACCGTCTGGGCGATACCGGGCAGGGTCAGTTCACTTTCCAAAAGGGCCGCGCAGGCGGCTGTGGCGGTGACGCCGGGAATGATCTCGAAAGGGATGTCGAGCGCTCGCAGCTCGCGGATCTGCTCGCCGATGGCGCCGTACAGCGATGGGTCGCCGGAATGCACGCGAGCGACATCCTGGCCGCCTTCATCGGCCTCACGCAGCAGCGCGATGATCTCGCCCAGGTTCAGCTCGGCGGTATTGATGACTCGTTCGGCGCTGTGACCCTCCAGCACGGCTTCGGGCACCAGCGAGCCGGCGTAGAGAATCACCGGGCACGAACGAATCAGGCGCTGGCCTTTGACGGTGATCAGCTCAGGGTCGCCGGGGCCGGCGCCGATAAAGTAGACGGTCATGCTGGTTACGCTCTATCGAATGTGGCCAGCGCGCAGGTGGCGCTGGCACTGCGGTTTTTCTCTCCGAGCGGGCGGGCTGACGTGCCCATGCGTGCTGCCAGTGCCAGGGCACAAGGTTCGGCTACGGCGGGGCTACCGGTGACGGCCTGACTGAGGGCGCTGCCACCTGTCCTCGCCTGAAAGGCGCTCAGTTGTTCAGGCGAAAAGAGGGCCAGCTCAAGGCCCAGTCGTTCAGCCAGGCCAAGCAGGCCGACCTCGTCGTGCTTGTGGGCGATGCTGGCCAGGCCGGCCAGGTTGTCCACCGTCAACTCATGCCGAGCCAGGCTGTGGATAAGCAGGTCGAACAGCTCGTCCAGGCTGCAGCCACGGCGACACCCCAGTCCGGCGATTACCTTTGTCGGTGGGGTGGATGGGCAGGCGGAATCGGTCGGCAACATGAGCGGTATTCGGGCTGAGCGGTGGCGTAGCTCATCATGGCACCTGTCAGCGGTCAACCGTGATTGACCGGCCGCCGCGGCCTGCGTAGCCTTCTCGCTTTCGAGGTTCTTCCCGGCCAGCCGCCGGGAAGCTAAGAGGGAACAGGGTCGATGCCCTGGCTGCCCCCGCAACTGTGAACGGTCTTAAACCCTTCAATGCACCACTGCCGTTAGGCGGGAAGGTGGAGGGCACGCAATGAGCAGACCGTGAGCCAGGAGACCTGCCTCGATAGACCAGCCACTTGCTCGGACGGGGTGATCCGATGCGGCCAGCACGCTCTTGCGTGCCCGCCTCGCGTACCCGTCCGCCGAATTTACCGACGCCACGGGGCCCTTCATGAAAACCCTCGCCAAACTACCTGTCACCATCGTCACCGGTTTCCTCGGTGCCGGCAAAACCACCCTGCTGCGCCATCTGCTGGCCAATGCTGGCGGCCGCCGTATCGCGGTGATCGTCAACGAGTTCGGCGAACTGGGCATCGACGGCGAAATCCTCAAGCAGTGTTCCATCGGTTGCAGCGAGGAAGAAGCCAATGGCCGCGTCTTCGAGCTGGCCAACGGCTGCTTGTGCTGCACCGTGCAGGAAGAGTTCTTCCCGGTGATGCGCGAGTTGGTGGCGCGTCGTGGCGACCTCGACCATATCCTCATCGAGACCAGCGGCCTGGCGCTGCCCAAACCGCTGGTGCAGGCCTTCAACTGGCCGGAAATCCGCAACGCCTGCACGGTCGACGCGGTGATCACCGTGGTCGACAGCCCGGCAGTGATCGCCGGCACCTTCGCCGCCTTCCCGGATCAGGTCGATGAGCAGCGCAAGCTCGACCCGAACCTCGACCACGAATCGCCGCTGCACGAACTGTTCGCCGACCAGTTGGCCAGCGCCGACCTGGTGATCCTCAACAAGGCTGATCTGCTCGACGCCGAGGCGCTGGCTGCGGTGCGCGCCGAAGTGGCTGAAGAACTGCCGCCAGCGGTCAAGGTGATCGAGGCGCACGGCGGCGAGCTGCCACTGGACGTGCTGCTGGGCCTGAACAGCGAAACCGAGCTGCACATCGATAGCCGCCGCACTCATCACGACGATGAAGACGAAGACCACGATCACGGGGAGTTCGACTCGTTCCACGTGGAACTACCGGAAACAGAGGAGGCGCGCCTGCTCGCTGCGCTGAAGGATGCTGTGGCCAAGTACGGCATCCTGCGGGTGAAAGGCTTCGCGGCAATCCCTGGCAAGCCGATGCGCCTGCTGGTGCAGGGCGTGGGCCAGCGCTTCGACCGTCACTTCGACCGCGCCTGGCAGGTCGACGAGCCGCGCCTGAGCCGCCTGGTGGTGATCGGCCAGCAGCTAAACCGCATGGCTATCGAGGCCGAGCTGAAGGCGGCGCTGGCCTGATACAGAGCGTAGGGCGTACTCGATCGTAGGGCGGACTCAGGAGCGAAGCGAACAGTCCGCCGGATACTGAGTCCACCCTACGGCGCTAAGACCAATCGCGGCTAAAGCCCCTCCCACAGAGCGAATATGCACTTACTGCGCACCCAGCCCGGCGCTCAACTGCCGGCCGACAGCATCGCCGACCTTGGTCAGACGCCTGCCGAGCTGGTGATCCTGTGCACGGGGGATTCGCACCTGTCGTTGCTGGCCGAGGCCGCCCGGCAACTGCCGGACGACTATCCCAGCCTGCGCCTGGCCAGCCCGGCCCAGCTGAGCAACAACGCCTCGGTGGACTACTACGTCGAGCAGGTGCTGCAGCATGCCAAGGTCATCCTGATCTCGGTGCATGGCGGGGTGAGCTACTGGCGCTACGGGGTCGAGCGCTTGGTAGAGCTGGGCGCGCGTGGCGCCACGGTGATCATGGTGCCGGGTGACGACAAGCCCGACCCGGAGCTGATTGCGCTTAGCAACGTCGCCGAGGAGGATAGCCAGCGTCTCTGGCAGTACCTGCGCCAGGGCGGACTAGATAACGCCCGCCAGTTGTTCCGCTGCATCGGCAGCCGCTGGCTGGGGCGTGACGATGCCTGGCAGGAGCCGCAGCCGCTGCCGCGTGTCGGCCTCTATCACCCGCAGCGTAGCCCTGCCCAACTGGCCGATTGGCAGACGCAGTGGCAACCGGATGCGCCTGTGGCGGCGTTGCTGTTCTACCGCAACCACGTGCAATCGGCGAACACCGCCTTCGTCGATACCTTCTGTGAGCACCTCATTCGTCAGGGTCTCAACCCGCTGCCGATAGCCGTGGCCAGCCTCAAGGAACCTGCCTGCCTAGATCAGGTACAGACCTGGCTGGATGACAGTGAAGCTGCGTTGATCATCAATACCACCGGCTTTGCCCTGTCCAATCCCGAGGCGCCGCAGGCGCGGGTGTTTCGCCGTGATATCCCGGTGTTGCAGGCCATCTGCTCGCTGGACAACCACGCGCAATGGCAGGCCAGCGCCCAGGGTCTGGGCTCGCGCGACCTGGCCATGCACGTGGTGCTGCCCGAGCTGGATGGCCGGTTGATTGGCACCGCCATCAGCTTCAAGGGGCTGGCCTGGCGCAGCGAGCGGAGCCAGAGCGACGTGGTGTGCTACCAGGCGCATGAGCCGGGCATGGCTTATGTCGCGGAACTGGCGCGTAATTGGTGTCAGCTTGCGATCAAAAGCAACGATCAGAAGCGAATCGGCCTGATCCTGGCCAATTACCCGACCCGCGATGGTCGCATCGGCAACGGCGTCGGCCTAGATACCCCGGCTGCCGCGCTGAATATCCTTCGCGCGCTGCAGGCGCAAGGCTATCCAGTGGTGGATAACCTGCCGGACAGCGGCACCGCACTTGTCCACAGCCTGCTTGGCGGGGTCACCAACGATCTGGATGGACTGGACACACGGCCCTGCGCGCAGAGCCTGGCTCTGGACGATTACCTGGGGTTTTTCCACAGCCTGCCGGCGGCCAACCAGCAGGCCGTGCGCGAGCGCTGGGGCGAGCCGCAGGACGATCCGATGTTCCGCAGCGGGCGGATGATGGTCGCCGGTCTGCGCTTTGGCCTGACCTTCGTCGGCATCCAGCCGGCGCGCGGCTACCAGCTCGACCCGGCGGCGGTGTACCACGACCCCGATCTGGTGCCGCCGCACGGCTATATCGCCTTCTATGCCTGGCTGCGCACGGCGTTTGCCGCCGATGCGCTGATCCACGTTGGTAAGCACGGCAATCTGGAATGGCTGCCGGGCAAGAGCGTCGGCCTTTCCGAGGGCTGCTGGCCGCAGGCGCTGATTGGCCCGTTGCCGAATATCTATCCCTTTATCGTCAACGACCCGGGCGAGGGTGCGCAGGCTAAGCGCCGCACCCAGGCAGTGATCATCGATCACCTGATGCCACCGCTGACCCGCGCCGAAAGCTACGGCCCGCTGCGTGACCTGGAGCGCCTGGCCGACGAATACTACGACGCCAGCCAGCTTGATCTGCGCCGAGCCGTGGAGCTGCGCGGTGAGATCCTGGCCAAGGTGCGCGAGGCCAGCCTCGACCGCGAGCTGGGCCTGCAACTCAGCGATGATGCCGATAGCTGGCTGCCGCAGCTCGACGCCTACCTGTGTGACCTCAAGGAATCGCAGATTCGCGATGGCCTGCATGTGTTCGGCGAGTCGCCCGCCGGGCAACTGCGCCGTGACACGCTGCTGGCGCTGCTGCGCATCCCCCGTGGCGATGGCCAGGGCGCAAACGCCAGCCTGTTGCGCGCGCTGGCCCGTGGCCTGGAGCTGAACCTCGATCCGCTGGATTGCGATATGGGTCAGCCTTGGGAGGGGTTGCGTCCACAGGCGTTGCAGGCTGTGGATAACAGCCTGTGGCGTACCGTCGGCGATACCCGCGAGCGCCTGGAGCTGCTGGCGCTGAGTTTGATCGAGCGGCGTCTGGCCGGCGAACGCATCGACTCTTTCGGTGCCGAGGTGGCGCTGATTTTCGATGGCCTGGCCGGGCATATCGCGCCGTTGCTGGATGCGTGCGGCGACGCTGAGATGGGCGGCCTGCTGGCGGCACTGCAAGGACGCTTCGTGCCCGCTGGGCCAAGTGGTGCGCCGAGTCGCGGGCGTCTGGATGTACTGCCCACCGGGCGTAACTTCTTTACCGTCGATGTGCGCCACCTGCCCACGCCCACTGCCTGGCGCCTGGGTGTGCAGGCAGCGGATCGTCTGCTGGAGCGCCACTTGCAGGACGAGGGCGACCATTTACGTCAGCTCGGCCTGTCGGTATGGGGCACGGCGACCATGCGCACCGGTGGCGACGATATCGCCCAGGCCCTGGCGCTGATGGGTGTACGCCCGGTATGGCAGCCGGGCAGCCAGCGCGTCGAGCGCTTCGAGGTCTTGCCGCTGGAGCAGATTGGCCGACCCAGGGTGGATGTGACCCTGCGTGTGTCGGGCTTTTTCCGCGATGCCTTCAGCAACCTCATCCGTCTGTTCGACGAGGCCGTGCAGGCGGTGATCGAACTGGATGAACCGGAAGACATGAACCCGCTGTCGGCGCGGGTCTGGCGCGAATCGCTGGCACTCAAGGACAGTGGCCTGGAAGAAGCCGAAGCGCGGCGTCAGGCCGGCTGGCGGGTGTTCGGCGCCAAGCCGGGCGCCTATGGCGCCGGGGTGCAGAACGCCATCGAGGAGCGCCTGTGGCAGAGCCGTGCCGACCTCGCCGAGGTCTATCTGAACTGGGGCGGCTACGCCTACGGCGGCGGCGCCGAGGGGCTGCCTGCGCGGCAGCGCTTCGTCGAGCGCCTGGAGCAGATGCAAGCGGTGCTGCATAACCAGGACAACCGCGAGCACGACATCCTCGATTCCAACGACTACTACCAGTTCCAGGGCGGCATGCTGGCGGCGGTGGAAACCCTGCGTGGGCTCAAGGTGGCCAGCTACTTCGGCGACAACAGCCAGCCGGATACGCCGCGTATTCGCAGCCTCAAGGAAGAGCTCAATCGCGTGGTGCGTGCCCGCGCCGCCAACCCCAAGTGGATCGAAGGCATGAAGCGCCACGGCTACAAGGGCGCCTTCGAGCTGGCCGCGACCATCGACTACCTGTTCGCTTTCGACGCCACCAGCGAACTGGTCGATGACCACCAGTACGCGCTGCTCACCGATGCCTACCTGCTCGACAAGGACACCCGCGACTTTATCCAACAGCACAACCCGGGCGCGCTCAACGATATCCTTGAACGCCTGCTGGAGGCTCAGCAGCGTGGCCTGTGGGAGAAACCCGGCGAGTACCGCGAGGCGCTGGAAAATCTGCTGCTCGATAGCGAGGAGTCATGAGGTGACGGCTTTGCGTAGGGTGGGTTAGCCGCCTGTCGCAGTGTTGGGTTGATCGCTGAAGTGGGTGCGGCGTAACCCACCATCGGTGCAACACGGAACATCCCCTGGTGGGTTACGCGGCGCGCTATTTCCTGGCGTGGCTGCAAGATCTGCGTTCTGCGCCGCTAACCCACCCTACGGATGTATGCAGCCCGTAGCCCGAATGTAATCCGGGAACTGCGGGCACAACGATCCCGGATTGCATCCGGCTACGCTAACCCATCCTGCAATTCCAGAGGGAGGCGCCCTGGAGGCGAAAAGCTCGCACCGGAAACTCCTTCCACATGGCGTGTGATCCGGCGCTGTAACTGCTGGTGCTGCACTGGACGGCCTATGGCTGGCTGCAGAGCATTGCTGACACCCGCTGTTTCAGGTGCCGGCCAGGCAACTCGGCGTTGCCGCCACCAGGGCGTCGATGGCGCAGCGGGTCTTGGCCGGCATATGGGTTGCAGTCGGCCAGATGACATGGATCGGCAGGGGCTGGCAACGATAGGTCGCCAGCACCGGTTGCAGTTGCCCACGCAGGACGTAGTGCGCCAGAAGCCAGCTTGGCAACCAGGCCAGGCCCATGCCGGCGATGGCGGCATCGGCCACGGATTGCAGATCATCCAGCCACAGCGCGGAGGCGATCCGCGCATGGTGCATGCTCCCCTGCTCATCGGCCAGTTGCCAGCCGGGTGAGGGCGCGGCGCTGCCGTAACCGATGAGGCGGTGGCGGGCCAGGTCTTCGATCCGTTCGATGGGTTCGTGACGCTGCAGGTAGGCGGGAGCGGCGCCCAGGCTCATCACCTGCTCGCCCAGGCGGCGAGCGCTCAGGCGGTCGCTGTCCGGCAGTGCGCCTATGCGTACCGCCAGGTCGAAACCTTCCTGGAGCATGTCCACCCGGCGGTCGGAGAAGGAAATCTCTACCTCCAGCTCGGGGTGGCTGTCCAGCAGGCGCCACAGGGCTGGTGCGGCGTAGTGGTGACCGAAGGCCAGCGGCACGCTGGCCTTCAGCCGCCCGCGTGGCTGCTGGCGGCCGCTTTCCAGCACGGCTTCGGCGGCTTCCAGTTCGGCTCGTGCGCGCAGGCAGTGCTCGTAGTAGGCCTGGCCGTCCTCGGTCAGCCACTGGCGCCGGGTCGAGCGTTGCAGCAGGCGTGTGCCCAGGCGTGTTTCCAGCCGCGCCAGGCCCTTGCCCACGGCGGAGCGGGTGAGGTTCAGGCGCTCTGCGGCCTCGGTCAGGCTGCCGCTCTCGACGATCTGCAGAAAGAGTTCGACGCCATCGAAACGTGGAATGGCCATGCTGTGATTGTTGCCTGCTATTCCCTTGTTGGAGGAAAAACTATCACGAATGAAGAAGTAAATTCCCTTGAGAATGCTCCACAGCCACTGTGGCAGCCTCGAAAGGAGTTTTCTCATGCCTGGTTCCAACACGTCTTCGGCCGTGGCGCTCGACCCACCGCGTGCCGGCCGGGATGGTCTGGCCCTGACCGCCATCTGCCTGGTGGCGCTGATGTTCGGCCTGGAGATTTCCAGCGTACCGGTGATCCTGCCGACCCTCGAGCAGCAACTCGGGACGCGCTTTCAGGATGCCCAATGGATCATGAACGCCTACACCCTGGCCTGTACCAGCGTGCTGATGGCGGCGGGTACGCTGGCGGATCGTTTCGGCCGGCGGCGAGTGCTGGTGCTGTGCCTGTGGCTGTTCGGCCTGGCCTCGCTGGCCTGCGGCCTGGCGAGCGATGCGAGCACGCTGATCGTGGCGCGCTTCGTCCAGGGCATCGGCGCCGGGGCGATGATGATCTGCCAGTTCGCCATTCTTTCGCACCAGTTCCGCGAACCCGCCGCTCGTGCCCGCGCGTTCGCCCTGTGGGGGGTGATCGCCGGTGTTGGCCTGGGCTTCGGGCCGATGGTGGGGGCGTTGATCCTGCAACTGATGGACTGGCGCTGGGTGTTTCTTGTCCATGTGCCACTGACCCTGCTGACGCTGGTGCTGCTGCACCTGAGCGTGGAGGAATCACGCGACCCCACCGCACAGCGCCTGGATATCGCCGGCATGGCGAGCCTGACCCTGAGCGTTTTCGCCCTGGTCTACTTCATCACCCAGGGCACCGAGAGCGGCTTTACCAGCCCGAGCATGCTCGGCTGGGCCGGCCTGGCGCTGCTGGGTTTCGTGTCGTTCGTGGTCATCGAGCGGCGCAGCGCGCAGCCGATGTTCGATTTCTCGGTATTTCGCATCGCGCGCTTCAATGGCGCCCTGATGGGCTCGGTGGGGATGAACCTGGGCTTCTGGCCCTTCATCATCTTTCTGCCGATCTATTTCCAGGTCGGCCTGGGTTACAGCACCCTCGCCACCGGGCTCGCCCTGCTGGCCTATACCCTGCCGGCGTTGCTGGTGCCGCCGCTGGCTGAGCGCCTGGCCCTGCACCATGGTGCCGAGCGCATCATTCCGCTGGGTCTGGGCCTGATCGGTGCGGGGTTCCTGCTGATGGCCGGCGCCAACCTGGCCAGCCAGCCCGATGCCGTGCTGATCCTCGCCGGCTGCGTGCTCGCAGGCATCGGCCTGGGGCTGACCAACTCGCCCACCACCAACACCACCACGGGTGCGGTATCGCCTGATCGTTCAGGCATGGCTTCGGGCATCGACTTCAGCGCGCGGTTGATCACCCTGGCCCTGAATATCGCCTTGATGGGCCTGGTGCTGGTGCTGGGGATCGGGCAGCACCTGGCCGATGTGTTGCCGTCGAGCACGGCCGCGCTGTGGCCTGGTTTCAGCCAGGACATCGCGGCCGGCAAGCTGGATACCTTGAGCTGGCCGGGGCAGGTGGCAGAGCAGGGCGCCGCAATCGCCCAGGCGGCGTTGCGCCAGGGTACCGGTTGGGCAATGTTCTACGCGGGCCTTGGTTCTTGCGCATTCAGTTTGCTGAGTTGGTTTTTCTTCCGTCGAGGCCGCGGCTAGCCGGCGACTTGTCCACAGGTTCGCCGCGCTTGGGGGCGCCAGTGACTGCCCGTGCTTGCTACCATGCACGCCTTGTCTCTGCCGGAACCTTCCCATGACCGACCTCCACTTCCCGCTCGCTGCCGTGGTGGGCGCCGACTCGCTGAAGTTGGCGCTGTGCCTGGCGGCCATCGATCCGGCCATCGGCGGTGTGCTGATCGAGGGGCCGCGCGGCATGGCCAAGTCGACCCTGGCCCGTGGTCTGGCCGACCTGCTCGATGGTGGGCGCTTCGTCACCCTGCCGCTGGGGGCGAGCGAGGAGCGCATCGTCGGCACCCTGGATCTGGACGCGGCGCTGGGCGAGGGCCGGGCGCAGTTTTCCCCCGGCCTGCTGGCCCGTGCCGACGGCGGTGTGCTGTATGTCGATGAGGTCAACCTGCTGCCGGATCATCTGGTCGACCTGCTGCTCGACGCCGCCGCCAGCGGGGTCAACCATGTCGAGCGTGACGGCATCTCCCATCGGCATGCCGCGCGCTTCGTCCTGATCGGCACCATGAACGTCGAGGAAGGTGAGCTGCGTCCGCAACTGCTCGACCGCTTCGGCCTCAACCTGGCCCTTGATGGTCAGCCGCAGCCGGCCGAGCGCGCCGAGATCGTCCGTCGCCGTCTGGCCTTCGATGCTGACCCAGCAGCCTTCCTGCAACGCTGGCAGGGCGAGCAGGTCGCCCTGGCCGAACGTTGCCACAATGCCCGCCAGCGCTTGGCCGATATCCCGTTGGATGACGCTGCCCTGGGCGAGATCAGCCAGCGCTGCTTTGCCGCCGGTGTCGATGGCTTGCGCGCCGATCTGGTCTGGCTGCGCGCCGCCCGGGCCCATGCCGCCTGGCGTGGTGCGGCGGCTATCGAGCCTGTGGATATCGAGGCGGTGGAGGACTTCGTCCTGCGCCATCGCCGTCGTCAGCAACAACCGCCGGCTGCCACGCCGCCCGAGCAGAGCCAGGCGCCGCAGCAGGCGCAGGAACAGAGTCAGAGCGAAGGTCAGTGGGGCGAGCTGCCGGCGCAGCCGCAGACCATGGGCGAACGACGTGTACCGCCACGCTGGCCAAAAAAGCCCTGAGCATCCGCCCGCGCACAGCCACAGGTGCGGATGCCCGTAATCGGCCCGGAAGACTTGGCGGCGGCCTGCGTGGCGCTGCCCGTAGCGGCGCGGGCGGGCGTATCGATTGGCCGGCGTCCCTGCGCCAGGGACGACCACAACGTCGCGAACAGCTCGTATTGCGCCCGCGCAGCCAGCGGGCCGACGAGTTGTGGCTGGTGCTTGTGGATGCTTCCGCCTCCACCCGCCGCCATGGTGCCTTGAGCCTGGCCAAGGGCGTGCTCGCCGAGGTTTTCGACAGCGCCTATCGCCAGCGCGCTCGTCTGGCCGTGCTGCAGGCCGGCGGTCGCGAAGCGCAATGGCTGTGGCAGGGGCGCAAGGCCAGCGCCGAGCTGCACCGCTGGCTGCACGAGCTAGGCGCTGGTGGTGGTACGCCGTTGCTTGATGCACTGAATCAGGCGGGTGACTGGCTGTTGCGTCGGCAACGAGCGAAACCGAGCGAACGCCAGCGCCTGCTGATCCTCACCGACGGCCGCTTGCGTGATCTGCCTACGCTGACGCCCTTGCCGTGCCCAACCCTGCTGCTCGACACCGAGCGCGCGCCCATCCGTCTGGGCCGCGCCCGTCAACTGGCGCAGGCGCTACAGGCCGACTACCAACATATCGACGACCTGGCGCCCGGCGTGCCAGGGCGCACCTGGAGAACCTCATGAAAACCCTGCTGCTGGTCGGCATCGGTGCCGGCGACCCGGACTACATCACCCAACAGGCGATCAAGGTGCTGCGTCGCAGCGACGTGATCTTCCTGATGGACAAGGGCGCGGCCAAGCACAAGCTCAATGCCCTGCGCCGTGAGATTTGCGCACGTTTCCTTGAGGGCCACACACCGCGTTTCGCCGAAGGCCTGCAACCGGAGCGCGAACGCGAGGCGGCGGACTATCGTGCCAGCGTCGACGAGCTCAACCGTGACAAGCAGGCGGTGTTCGAGCAGCTTATCGACGAGCAGATGGCCGATGGCGAGACAGCGGCCTTTATGGTCTGGGGCGATCCGTCGCTGTACGACAGCAGCATCCGCATCATCGAAGCCATCGCCGCGCGGCGTAGCGATTTCGTCTATGACGTAATTCCCGGCATCACCAGCCTGCAGGCGCTGACCGCACGTCATCGCATCCCACTCAACAGCATCGGCCGCGCTGTGGAAATCACCACCGGCCGCCTGCTCGCCGAAGGCTGGCCGCAGGGCGTGGACAGCGTGGCGGTGATGCTCGACGCCAAGGACACCTACCGCCGCTTCGTCGGCCAGGGCCTGCATATCTACTGGGGCGCGTACGTCGGTACCGCCGATGAAATCCTGATCGCCGGCCCGCTGGATGAGGTGGCCGAACGCATCGTCACGACCCGTGCCGAGGCGCGGGAGCGTAACGGGTGGATCATGGATAGTTATCTGCTGAGGAAGGAAGGCGCGGCGGGGGAATAAGTTCAGAGACGGTGGACAAGAAGAGCGTTGTCCACCACTCCGGGGTACGAGTTGTGTTCATGGGGCGACGCGTTCCACCTCTATAAAAGCACCCGGATAGTGAGTCTCTAGCATTTGTTGGAGTTGTGGCTGTATTTTTCTGTAGGCAGACTCTCGATTGAAAGCTTGCAAATCAACAACTATATGCTGGTTGAGTGTTCTTGCACCAATAACTACCAAGTTCCACTCGTGATCAGAAAAATAACAGAGCGTATCCTCCCTATTGCTGCTCCGTTGTTCCAGTGAGTTTCTATCAGCTACTTCCGCGAGTCGGTCACAGAGATCTTTTACATCTCCGGTTCCTTGGTACTGCGCCGTGCTTCCAACACTGTAGGCCACTCGATAGAACGAGTCGCAGCCGGATATCAGCAATATAGTCAGAGGTGCCAGTATTCGAATCATATTAACGTCCCTGTCGGCTTGGTGTGTTCTTATATACTGTTGCGTCGAATGAACTCTGTAACTTCTAACTCTTTCTCCGGGCCATTGCCATAGTGCCAAGCGGGAAATGGCATCAAGAACAAGGGCAGCCATCCGTTCATCCTGGTGATCCTGTACGTACCTGTAGCCGGCTCGGTTTCAGGAGCAACAACCGTTATCGAGTAAGTGTCGACGCAATGTGTCGGGACTATACCCAATGTCAGGACATACAACATCGGCTCGAAACAATGGGTACCCTGGAAATACTGGTTGACCTTCGCGACTGTAATTTCTGCTTGAGCGATATGCCTATCGGTAAGCCATGATCCCTCTTCAGGGGTGACTCGATAGACCGAGCACCCGGTCAGCAAAGCCATCAGCGCAATGAGCCAGATCTTCTTCATGTGATGTCCCTATTCCTGTCCTCAGGGTGGAGAACCACGAAGCGTCCTCCCCCATCTCCCTGTTAGTCCCGAACGTCGCGGCTTACAACCAACTCCAAGAAACCCCCGTATACACCCCAAACCCTTCCCCTGGCGTGGAGCGCGCTATATCGGCGCCGTTGTCGTTATAGCCCGGCGTCACGGTGGCGGCATAGCGCTTGTCGGTCAGGTTGCGCAGGTCGAGCCAGGCTTGCCAGTCGTCTTTCGGTGAGGCATAGCCGAGGGTGGCGCCGAAGGTGGCGTAGGCCTCGGCGTAGTAGGAGTTGGCGTAGTCCACCGCCACCTTCGAGGCGTACTGGGTGTTGAGGCCGGCGTAGAAGCCGCTCGGGTGGTCGTAGCGGACTTCGGCCTGGTAGTAATGGCGCGGCAGGCCGGGCAGGCGGTTGTCGCCGAAGGTGTCGTCGTCGCGGTAGTGGAAGTCGCTGAAGGTGTAGGCCTGGCGCAGGCTCAGGGCGCCGGCGGCGCCACCTTGCCACAGCGGGCTGGTCAGGCCGGCTTCGATGCCCTGGTGCACGGTGGGGCTGGCGTTGGATTCGGCGAAGACGTTGGACTCGATCTCGACGGTGAGCAGCTCGTGGCGCACCTGCGAGTAGTAGTAGGCCAGATCCCATTCACCAATGACCGAGTCACCGCGGGCGCCAAGCTCGAAGGTGGTTGCGGTCTGGTTGTCCAGCGAGACCGGTGCCCGTTGCCGCGCGTTGTACGGCTGGCCCGGTGCGTTGAAGCGTCGTGGTGAGCCCCAGATCATCGACCAGGCATGTGGCGGTTCCACCGAGCGGCTGATATTGCCGTACAGCTGTACCTCGGGGTTGAGCTGGTAACGCAGGCCGATGCGCGGCGCGTAGTCCCAGGTGCTTTCGTCGAGTTTGTCGTCATTGGCCGGCCAGGTCACCTGCACTTCACGACGGGTATGGATCAACGCCAGGCCACTGGTCAGCCACAGATCGGGGGCCAGCTGCAGCTCGTTGCTGAAATGCAGCACGCTGTCCGAGCCCAGGTGCTCGTAGGCCCGCATCAGGGTGCCTGCGGGGTAGACGGTGCCATCCACGGTCATCGGCAGGGTAGCGTTTTCCCTGGACTTGCTACTGGGCAGGCTGGTGGTATTGCGAAAGCCGATGGTGGTCGTGCTATCCAGGCCGAACAGGGTGTGCCGACGGCTGTAGTTCAGCGTCGCGCTGACATCGCTGTAGTCCACGCGAATGCGATAGGCGCTGTCGCGGTAGGCGGTTTCTGCGAAGTCCATCGGGTAATGGTGATAGGCCAGACCCGCCACCAGCGTGGAGTCGTCATCGATCTGCCAGGTGGTCTTGTTGGCGATCCAGGTGCTGCCGGGTTGGTCGCGGTAGGCGTCGATGCGCAGGTTGTTGGCGGCTGCGGCGCGCGGGTCATGCTCGATCTGCGCTTTGGTCAGACGGCCAGGAATATCATGCTCGGTCTCGCGGTAGCGCAGGTAAAAGCGCGTCTCCAGATTCTCGTTGATCCGGTAGCCGAAGTTGCCGGCGATGCCTTTGCCTTTGCCCGAGGAGTGATCCTGATAGCCGTCGGTTTCGCTGTCGGTGAGGGCGAGGTAATAGTCGAAATCGCCCAGCACCTGGCCGGAGGCGATGCTGCGCTTCTGGTAGCCACGGCTGCCTGCTTCATAGCGCAGTTGCAGCTTGGGCGCGGTGTAGCCGGTGTGGGTGATGTAGTCGATGGCGCCGCCCAGGGCCAGCGAACCCCGGTCGAAGCCGTTGGCGCCACGCAGCACCTCGGCGCGACTTATCCACAGCGGTTCCAGCAGTTCGTAGGGTGTGCCGCCGGGGCCGGTCAGTGGCAGGCCGTCGAGCATGATATGGGTGCCGGAGGCATGCGAGCCGGGGCCACGGTTGATGCCTGAGCCGCGCACGCTGATCTTCACGCCTTCGTTGCCGGGGGATTGGGCGTAGACGCCCGGCTGGTAGGCCAGCACGTCGGCGACGCCGGCCACGCGGCCCTGCTCGACCTTGGCCATATCGACCACATTGGTCGCGCCCGGCACGCGTTTGAGCTCCTCGCGCGCGGCCTCCACTTCGCTCATCTGGACGCCGCTGACCTGCAGCGAATCGAGCTGCACGGGCTCTTCGGCGAAGGCGCTGTGGCCGCTCAGGCAGGCGAGGGCGAGCAGGGTGAGGCGGGCAGGTTGGCGGGAAAACGGCAGGGGCAGCATGCAAGGGCTCCGTTGAGCGGGCGGCGAGTGTGACTGATGAGGAATGACGAGGATTCGTCACCCGCAGGGTGCTGGCGCGGGGGCACATCATGCCGGTTTTGCCCGTGCTGTGCAGCGGGCCGCTCAGGGAGAAGCAGGGCGGCCGCGCGACTGGCGACCGCCGCTGTGGATAACCCTCAGGCCAGGCCCGCCTTGTCCAGGCCAAACTGCTTGTCGGCGGAGCCCGGCACAGTGCGGAATGCGACGTTGAGGCGGTTCCAGCCATTGATGGCGATCACCAGAAAGCTCAGCTCCGACAGCTCCTGCTCGGAGAACTGCTTTCGCACGCTGGCGTAGATGGCATCGGACACGCCGTGCGCCGATAGCTGGGTCAGGGCTTCCGTCCATTCCAGTGCGGCGCGCTCCTGTGCCGAGAACAGCGGCGACTCGCGCCACACGGCGACATGGTGCAGGCGCAGTTCGCGGTCGCCATGCAGTTTCGCTTCCTTCACGTGCATGTCGACGCAGAAGGCGCAGCCGTTGAGCTGCGAGGCGCGCAGCATGACCAGATGGGCCAGCGGCGCAAGAAAGGGGCTGCGGGTCAGCAGCATGGAAAATTCGGCGTATTTGCCGGAAGCCTTGGGGGAGAGTGCGAAGTAGTCGAGGCGCTGGCTCATGGTGTTCATCCGTATCCGCGTTGAGGGGCGTACGACGGCCTGCCCCGGTAGCGGTGAATCTACGCAGAGGTGGCCCAGTCACATAGATCCAATTGTGCGGATTCTGATTGATCCACTTCGCTCAGCGCCGTGCCTGCGACGGCGGAAAACCATACTCGCGCTTGAAGGCGGCGCTGAAGCTGCTGAGGTGTTCGTAACCGGCCAGGCTGGCGGCTTCTTCCACTGACAGGCCCTGCTGGCGGATGGCCTGGTAGGCACGGGCCAGGCGCTGGCGGCGCAGGTAGGCGGCGATGGTGATGCCGTTGCGGCTGCGGAAGGCGTTCTGCAGGTCGACCGGATTCGTGCCGAGCTGACGCGCCATGTCGGCGATGCTCAGGGTGTCGGCCTCGCCACTGTCCAGCCACTCCTTCAGGCGTAGCAGGCAGCGTTCCAGATGGCTGCCGAAGCGTTTCTCCGGCGGCGCATCGATGCCGCGCAGGATGTCGCTGGCCAGTTCCAGGGCGAAGCTCTCGCGTTGCAGGCGCTGCAGCAGCGGCGGCAGGGTCGCGTCACGCTCGAGCAACTGATGGGCGCGCTGGAGGATATCCACCGAGGGCTGCCAGGGCAGGTTGTGCCAGTGGCTGCGGCTGAAGCGCAGCAGGGCGTCGCTGCGCAGTTGGCTGCCGAGGGCGAACTGCTGCAGCCAATCCGGAGTGATGCTCAGGCACACCTTGGTTTCTTCGCGGCCGTTGCGCCAATGGCGCTGGAACTGGTCGCTATCGGTGAGGTTGACCAGCATGGCGCGCTGGCCGCCGGGGCGGGCGTCGAAGTGCAGGCGCTGGCGCGGCAGGCTGACTTCGGCCTCGCCCTGCAGCAGGAAGGCGGCGGTGATGCCCGGTGCCAGGCGGTTGTCGCTGCTGGCGTCGACCAGGTCGCGGCTATGGCTGAAGTACAGCACCAGGCCTTCGCTCAGCACCTGCACCTGTTGCTCGCCATCGAGCACCGGCTGTTCGCCCGGCAGCTCGCGCTGGAAATGCAGGTTGCCGCCCAGAGTGTGGGCGACATCGTTGAGCTGGCCGCAGGTGAAGACCGTCATGCTGGCTTGACCGATGGAAGTTTCGTTACGGCTAATTTTTCCTTCTTTTCGCCTAAGCGCGCAACATTGTTCAGAATTATTCTCATGTGCAATGAGGTCGCAATCGTCTTGATTGCGTCACCAACGATCATGGGAATCACACAGCGATGGGTTTGCTCCTCACGCAAACGACGGTGGTCGAGGCAGTCTTTCACGACCAGGTCGACGCGGCGCAGATACGCCAGTGGCTGGACGGCATCGAGCGTCTGATCGAAGACCGCCAGCCGTTCTTCTTCATCTCCAGTACCCGCGAGGGCAGCGCCTTCGCCGAGGATTACCGGGCCATCCAGGGCGTCTGGTACAAGCAGCACAAGGCGGCGTTCCGCGAGATCTGCCAGGGACTGGTGCGTATCGCCTGCGACGCCGACGAGCAGACCCGGCTCGACACGCCGGCGCTGCATGCCGCCTGGGGCGTGCCCTATTTCGTCACCCTGGACAGGACGCACGGCTATCGCTGGATCGCCGAGCGCATGGTGGATCATGCAGCGTCCGTCTGAGCAGGTGCCGGTGACCCGGCTGGCGCTGGCGGTGATCGTGGTGCTGTACCTGGCCCACGCGCTGCCGCTGTACTTCTTCAACGTGGCGATGCCGGCCATCCTGCGTAGCCAGGGTGTCGACCTGCGCTGGATCGGCATGCTTTCTCTGCTGTACGTCCCCTGGGCGTTCAAGTTTCTCTGGGCGCCGCTGGTCGACCGGCATTACCTGCACAGCCTCGGCCGTCGCCGCACCTGGCTGTGGCTGACCCAGGCGGCGCTGGTGGCCGGCATCCTGGTGCTGGCGCTGACCGGCCTGGAGCACGGCCTGTTGCTGTTCGTGCTGGTGAGCCTGTGGATATCCACCTTCGCCGCCACTCAGGACATCGCCATCGACGGCTACACCGTGGAATCGCTGGCCAGCGAGGATCATCGTCTGGGCAGCATGGCGCAGAGCATCGGCGTGGCGCTGGGCAGTATGTTCGGCGGTGCCGGCGTGCTGTGGCTGTACCAGGTGGTCGGCTGGCAGAGCGCGCTGTTGACGTTGGCCGGCCTGAGTGCCCTGACCATGCTGGCAGTGGCGCGGGTCGATGATCGCCTGCCGACGCAGGCCGAGGCGGCCAAGCCGGGCTTCATCGCCACCTTCAAGCGCCCGGAGATCCGCTGGGCGCTGCTGCTGATTCTGGTCTATCGCCTGGTCGAGGCGCCGGCCATGGCCATGCTCACGCCGATGCTGGTGGATCGCCAGTGGTCGCTGACGCAGATCGGCCTGCTGATGTCGGTGGCCGGCGCCAGCGTCGGGCTGCTTGCCGCCGTGGCGGCAGCGCGCCTGTTGCAGCGCCAGCGTGCGGCGACCCTGCTGCTACGCGCCGGCTGGCTGCGCAGCCTGGCCTACCTGGCGGTCGCCGGGTTGCTGCTCAGCGGCCTGGCCGATGGCTCACCGCTGTGGCTCGGCGCCATGGTGCTGGTGCTCCTGGCCATCCGTTATCTGGCGATGACCAGCCTCTACGCCCTGTTCATGCAGCTGTGCTCGCGGCAGCAGGCCGGCACCGATTTCACCGTGCTGGTGTGCTTCGAGCTGCTGGTGTTCTTCGTCGGTGGCTCGCTGTCGGGCTTCCTCGCCAAGGGCCTGGGCTACGAAACCTACTACCTGCTGCTGGGCGCGCTGTCAGTGCTCAGCGTCCTGCTCTGCAAACCTATCGTCCGGTCGATCCAGGCCGGCTCCGGCAATCATTGACGCGCTTTCTCTGGGGGAAACCATGAGGCATCTTTCGGCATCCATGCAGGTCACCTTGCTCAGCCTGGCGGTGAGCGGCGCGCTCCACGCGCAGGCCGACGACACCACGACCAGCCAGGTCAAGGAGCTCGGTCCGATGGTGGTCACCGCCACCCGTTCGGCCAAGAGCATCGCCGAGATCGCCGGCACGGTGTACAGCATCGAGCGCGAGCAGGTTGCCGAGCAGGCCGCTGCCGGCCGTTCCACCGCCGATATCCTCGGTCAGTTGGTGCCCTCGCTGGCGCCGAGCAGCGGCACCACCAGCAACTACGGCATGACCATGCGTGGGCGCACCGTGCAGGTGATGATCGACGGCGTGCCGCTGACCGGCTCGCGCGACGGTTCGCGCCAGCTCAACAGCATCAGCCCGGCGATGATCGAGCGTATCGAAGTGATTTCCGGGGCCACCAGCATCTATGGCGCCGGCGCCACTGGCGGCCTGATCAATATCATCACGCGCAATGCCGATGACGAAACCAGTGACTTCAGCAGCCGCATCGGCCTACGTACCCCCGGCAAGGCTGCCCGTGACGCCATGGCCTACGAGGCCTCGCAGACCGCTGCCTTCCACCAGGGCGCGGTCAGCGGTTTCGCCGGCCTGAGCTTCACCAAGCAGGGCGAGATTCGCGATGCCGACGGTGATCGCATCGGCCCGGAAATCTCCCAGACCGACCGCCAGGACACCACCAGCTTCGACTTCAACGGCCGCCTGACCTGGCACCTGGACGATGACCAGCAACTGAGCGCTGGCGTGCGCTATTACAACGACGAGCAGGACAGCGACTACGGCCCGGACTACGGCCCCAACCTGTCGGCTTTGCTGGTCTCGAACTACCAGCCCAGCCACAATGCGGTGGACGGTTTGCAGCTCGACGATCAGCCGCGCACCCGCCACTACGGCGCCAATGTGCAGTACCTCAACCGCGACCTGCTGGGTGGCCAGCAACTGACCGCCGAAGCCTACTACCGCAAGGAAAAATCGCGCTGGTTCCCGTTCGCCAGCCGTGCGGCCAATGCCGCATTGCCTGGTGGGGTGGCCAACGTGGTGCTGCAGTCGAGCACCGATATCGACGTGTGGGGCGTGCGCACCGCCTTGCAGAAGGGCTTCGAGCTGGCCGGCCGCGATCTGCAACTGACCTATGGCCTCGATCACGAGCGGGAGCAGGATCGCCAGGACGGCCAGTTCTACGACTTCAACAGCTTCTTCACCAGCAATGGCCTGAACTACCGCGAGACTTACAGTTCCTCGATGGGCCCGGACGTGGAAGTGAGCAAGACCGGCGCGTTCCTGCAGGGCGACTACCAGCTCACCGAACGCCTCAGCCTGCAGGCCGGGGTGCGCCGCGAAACCATCCGCAACGAGGTAGACGATTCCATCCCCTATGGCGAGGCAGTGACCGCCGCCACCGTGGCCGGCTACCAGGCGCGCACCCTGGAAGGCGGCAACGTGCGCCACAGCGAAACCCTGTTCAACCTCGGGGCGGTGTATGCACTGACCGACACTCAGCAACTGTTCGCCAACTTCTCCCAGGGCTTCAGCCTGCCCGACACCCAGCGCATGCTGCGTGATGTGCCGGCCAGCTTCGTCATCGATAGCAGCAGCATCGATTCGATCAAGGTCAACAACTACGAACTGGGCTGGCGCCTGGGTGATGCCAGCGGCCTGAACGCCGGGGTGACCGCGTTCTACAACACCTCCGACAAGGTGGTGCAGTTCAACCGCGATTTCAGCGTCTCGGTGGCCGACACCGACGAGCGCGTATGGGGCGCCGAAGGCAACCTGCAGGTGCCGGTGATCGAGGGCTGGATGGTGGGTGGCACCCTGGCCTACACCCGTGGCCAGTACAAGGACGCCGCCGGCAACTGGCGCGAGCTGAATGCCTTCCGCGTCTCGCCGCTGAAGGCCACCGTCTACAGTGACTGGCGCTTCCTCGATGGCTATGGCGTGCGTCTGCAGGCGCTCACCGTGGGCGGCAGTGACCGCGCCTATGACGACGCTCAGTCCGCAGCGATCAGCCCGACCATCCGCGCCACCCCGGCGACCAAGATCCAGGGCTATACCGTGGTCGACCTGATCGCTCACGCGCCCTGGCTGGGCGGCGAGGTTGGCTTCGGCGTCTACAACCTGGCCAACCGCGACTACAAGACCGTCTACGGTCAGCAGGCCGAGGCCACCTACGGCGCCATCTCCAGCCTGCCGGCAGCCGGTCGTACCTTTGGCCTCAGCTACTCGGTGCAGTACTGATCGTTCAGCGCTGGTAGCTCAGCGGCCGCTTCGACGACTCCGGCAGCGCCAGGCCGCCGGCCAGGGCCAGCAAGGCGATGGCGATCAGGTAGTAGGCCGGTGACATGCGGTTGCCGGTCGCCTCGATCAACCAGGTGGCGATCAGCGGCGCGGTGCCGCCGAAGATGGTGTAGGCCAGGTTGTAGGTGAAGGCCGAGGCGGTGTAGCGCACCTGGGTGGGGAACTGCTCGGAGAGCAGCACCGCCGTTACCACGCCACAGATCACTGCACCCACTGCCAACAGCATGGCGCCCAGGGCTGAAGTCAACAGGGTGCCCGAGGCAGCCAGGGTGAACGCCGGATACACCGCGACGATCAACGCCACTCCGGCGGTGAGGATGGTGCGGCGGCGCCCGACGCGATCCGAATAGCGCCCGACGAAGGGGCACAACAGGGCGGCGAAGAACAGCGCGATCAGGCTGGCCAGCAAGGCGGTCGGCCGCGCGGCGCCGCCGACCACCTGCATGTAGGTGGTGAGATACGTGGTGAACATGTAGAACGACAGCGCCGTGGCCGAGATGAACGCCGACAGGCACAGCACGGTGCCGCCGTGCTCACGCAGGGTTTCGCGCAGCGGCGAATGTTCAGGGTGAGGCTGGGCAGCCAGGGCCTGGAAGGCCGGTGACTCGTCCAGGCGCAGGCGCATGTACAGGCCGACCAGGCCCAGCGGCGCGGCGATCAGGAAGGGCACGCGCCAGCCCCAGGCCTGCATCTGCGCTTCGTCCAGCCAGAAGCCCATGCCGAACACCAGACCGGCGGCGCAGGCGAATGCCATGAAGGTCGAGACCGGCACGAAGCTGCCATAGCGCGCCTTCTGCTCGGTGGGTGCGTGTTCCATGACGAAGGCACAGGCGCCGGCATACTCGCCGCCGGCGGAGAAGCCTTGCAGACAGCGCGCCAGGGCCAGCAGCAGCGGGGCGAACAGGCCGATGCTGGCATAGGTCGGCAGCAGGCCGATCAGCGTGGTGGCGCCGGCCATCAACAGCACGGTGATCGACAGCACGCGCTTGCGGCCGATGCGGTCGCCGAGGATGCCGAAGACGATGCCGCCCAGTGGGCGCAGGGCGAATGACACGGCGAACACCGCGAAGGTCTGCAGCAGCGCCAGGGTCGGGTTGCCCGGCGGGAAGAACAGTGAGGCGATGGTCACGGCGAGGAAACCGTAGACGGCGAAGTCGAACCACTCGACGAAGTTGCCGATGGCCGAGGCGGCGATCACCTTGTGCAAGGTGGCCGGGCTGACCTGTTGACCGTGGGCTGCGGCGTTCATACGTCATCTCCTGATGCTCGAGCCAGACGGTCTGGCGATCAGGTTGGACGTTATCGGCTGCGCCCTGCGCGAAGCGCTTCGCAGGCGACAGTGGCGTTGCCGTGAGCGACCTCAGCCCTGGGGAAACTGCGCTGGGTCGGAGAAGCAGGCGCGCAGGTGATCGAACACCAGGCGCACCCTTGGCGGCACCGGGCCCTGCTGTGGGCGGTAGATGAACAGTTGCCAGGGATCGGGCGCCTGCTCGGTCAGCACCGCCTGCAGGCGGCCGCTCTCCAGATACGGTTGCGCCAGGTAGGCGGGCAACTGGCCGTAGGCCAGGCCGGCGAGCACGGCTTCCAGCTCGGCTTCGGGGTCGTCACACACCAGCGCTGGCGCGGGTGGATGCAGGCTGGGGCCATGGGCGAACGTCCACGGCCAGGGGCGACCGTTCTTGCGGTCGATCAGCACCGACAGTGGCCGCTGCTGCAGCTCGTCGAGGGTGCGCGGCTGGCCGGTGGCAGCAATCAGTTCCGGCGTGGCCACCACCTGCAACGGTACCGGTGCCAGGGCACGGGCGACGTAGCGGCTGTCACGCAGGAAGCCGACGCGGATGCCGATGTCGATCTGCGCTTCCACTGCATCGGTGATCTCGTCCTCCAGGCGCAGGTTCAGCACCAGTTGCGGGTGCTGCTTGAGCAAGGGTTGCAGGAAGCCCACCAGAAAGCGCTTGCCGATGGCTTGCGGCGCGGTGATGCCGATGCGCCCGGCGATGGCCGATTCAGCCTCGGCGCGATGGCCGCGAAACAGCGCGTCGAAATCCTCCAGCATTTGCCGGGCGCGCACTGCATAGGCCTCGCCAAAGGCGGTGATATGCACCTGGCGGGTGTTGCGGTGAAACAGAATCTCGCCGAGTTCTTCCTCCAGCGCCTTGATCGCGCGGGTCACCGCCTGCGGCGAAACCCCGAGCCGAGTCGCTGCCTCGCGGAAATTGCTGCAGTCGGCTGCGCTGCAGAAGATGCGGATCATCTCCATGCGGTTGAGCATGTCGGGGCGCCTTTTTGTTCCAGAATATGGAATAGCCTAATCCAAACTCTTCCATTCATTGAAACGGAAATCGCCTCTAACGTGAGCCCATGTCCAGCGAGCGACGCCGGACACTCCAACGAATCGAGAGGGCATCACCATGAGCAACAACATTTCCGGCAAGGTCGTGGTCATCACTGGCGCCAGCAGTGGCCTGGGCGAAGCGACCGCCCGTCATCTGAGCCAACTGGGCGCCAAGGTGGTGCTGGCCGCACGGCGCAAGGAGCGTCTCGAGCAACTGGTCAGCGAACTGGTTGCCGCTGGCGGCGAGGCCGTGGCCTACACCACCGACGTGGCTCGCGCCGACGAGGTCAAAGCGCTGATCCAGGGCGCGCTGGACACCTTCGGCCGCGTCGACGTGCTGGTCAACAACGCCGGCTACATGGCCATCGCGCCGCTGAGCGACGTGCGTGTCGAGGAGTGGGAGCGCATGATCGACATCAACATCAAGGGCGTGCTGTACGGCATTGCCGCGGCGCTGCCGGTGTTCCAACAGCAGAACGCCGGGCATTTCATCAACATCGCCTCGGTCGCCGGGATCAAGGTGTTCAGCCCGGGTGGCACCGTCTACAGCGGCACCAAGTTCGCCGTACGGGCCATCTCCGAGGGCCTGCGGCATGAAGTGGGCGGTAGCATTCGCACCACCACCATCGAACCGGGCGCGGTGGACTCCGAGTTGAAGTTTGGCAGCTCGCACCAGCAGAGCCGTGATTTCGTCGTCGACTTCTACAAGCAGGCGATTGCGGCGGAATCGGTGGCCCGCGCCATCGCCTTCGCCATCGAGCAGCCGGCCGACGTCGACATCAACGAGATCGTCCTGCGCCCCACCGTGCAGGAATTCTGATTCACAACCGATGCTGCAGGCGCTTGCGATGCGGGCCTTCACGGGCCAGCATGCGAGCGCCTTTTTCGCTTTCAGGAGTTTGCATGAACGCGTCGATCCGTCCCGTCGACCTGGCCAAGGCCTACCGTTTGCTCAACCACGGGCCGACCGTGCTGGTATCTGCTCGCCATCAGGCTGTGGATAACGTCATGGCGGCGGCCTGGTGCTGCGCCCTGGACTTCGACCCGCCGAAGCTCACCGTGGTGCTGGACAAGGCCACCCGCACCCGCGCGCTGATCGAAGGCAGTGGCCTGTTCGCCATCCAGGTGCCGACCGTGGCGCAACTACAACTGACCCAGGCAGTGGGTAACGCCAGCCTGGCCGACGATCCGGCCAAGCTGGCCCATGCCGGCGTCGAGCTGTTCGCGATGGAGGGCCATGACCTGCCGCTGGTGGCGGGCTGCTCGGCCTGGCTGGTCTGCCGGCTGATCGATGAACCGCACAACCAGCAGGCCTACGACCTGTTCATCGGCGAGGTGATCGCGGCCTGGGCCGACGAGCGCGTATTCCGCGACGGCCGCTGGCATTTCGAGACGGCCGACCCGAGCCTGCGCAGCCTGCATCACGTGGCGGGCGGGCACTACTACGCGATTGGCGAGGCGCTGAAGAGTACTCCGTGAGGGGCGATCAGAGCAGCGGCAGGCTGCGCCGGGTGTGCTCGGCGAAGGCTTCGCTCAACGGTGTGCTGCGGCCCAGTTTCAGGCTGATACCGACGCTCGGCAGTGCCGGTAGTGTTGCCGTGGTGTCGAGAATGCATAGGTCAGCCGGTACGGCGGTACGTGTGAGTACGGCGATGGCCTGGCCTGAGCGCACCAGTGCGGTCAGGCCGGCCAGGCTGTCGCTGGCATAGGCAATGCGATAACCCCGGCCGGCACGGTCGAGGCTGGCGCGGGCGGCTAGGTGATCCAGGGTATCGGGGCTCGACAGTGCTAGTGGCAGCGGGTCGAAATCTGCGGTTTCGGTGCCGGGACAGCCTACCCATACCAGTGGTTCGTGGCGAATGATGGTCTCGTCTTGTGCACCGTCCGGCAGGGAGATCAGTGCCAGATCCAGTGCATGTTTGTCCCATTGCTGCAGCAGGCGTGGTGTGGGTGCGCAGATCACCTCGACCAGCACGCTGGGGTGCTGGCTGGCGAACTGGCGCAGCAGGTAGGGCAGGAATACGGCGGCATAGTCATCCGGACAGCCGAAGCGGATGGTGCCGGACAGCCCCTTGGCGGACAGATCGGCCATGGCCTCGTCGTGCAGGCGCAGAATGCGCTGGGCATGTGTCAGCAGGCGCTCGCCATGAGCGGTGAGCAGCACGCCGCGGCCGGTGCGCTGGAACAGTGGTTGTTCGACGATTTCTTCCAGACGCTTGAGTTGCTGGCTCAGCGCTGACTGGGTACGCCCGACGCGGCTGGCCGCGCGGCTGAGGGAGCGTGCCTCGGAGATAGCGACGAAGGAACGCAGCAGATCGATGTCGAGGGACAGGCTCAAGTTATTCGTCTCGCTTCTATCTTGTATAAGAACTATTCGTTTCCATGAAATCAGGCTGGGTGCCTAGACTGCAAGCACTGCCTTCATGCCCTTTCTTGGAGAGTGCCCATGTCCCGCAACGATGATCCGGCTTTCTGGCGCAACGCACGCAATCACCTGATCCGCTACGGCGGCACCTTCGAGCCGATGATCATCGAGCGTGCCCAGGGTTGCTTCGTCTATGACGCTGATGATCGCGCCATTCTCGATTTCACCTCCGGGCAGATGAGTGCAGTGCTCGGCCACAGCCACCCCGAAGTGGCGGCGGTTATCGCTGAATACGCCGGTCGGCTCGATCATCTGTTCAGCGGCATGCTGTCGCGTCCGGTGGTCGATCTGGCCAGCAAGTTGGCGGAGGTCACCCCGGCCGGGCTGGATCGCGCGCTGCTGTTGAGCACCGGGGCGGAATCCAATGAGGCGGCGATCCGCATGGCCAAGCTGGTTACCGGCAAGTACGAGATCGTCGGCTTTGCCCAGTCCTGGCACGGTATGACCGGTGGCGCCGCGTCCGCCACTTACAGCGCCGGACGACGCGGCGTCGGGCCGGCAGCGGTGGGCTCCTTTGCTATCCCTGCGCCATTCCCCTATCGCCCGCACTTCGAGCGCCATGGCGAGTATGACTACCTGGCCGAGCTGGATTACAACTTCGACTTGATCGACCGCCAGTCCAGCGGCAACCTGGCGGCCTTCATCGCCGAGCCGATTCTCAGTTCCGGCGGCATCATCGAACTACCGCCGGGCTATATGGCGGCGCTCAAGCGCAAGTGTGAGGAGCGCGGCATGCTGCTGATCCTCGACGAGGCACAGACCGGCGTCGGCCGCACCGGGCTGATGTTTGCCTGCGAGCGTGAAGGCGTTACGCCGGACATCCTCACCCTGTCCAAGACGCTGGGCGCCGGCCTGCCGCTGGCGGCAGTGCTGACCTCGACGGCGATCGAGGAGCGCGCCCATGAGCTGGGCTACCTGTTCTACACCACTCACGTTTCCGATCCGCTGCCTGCTGCGGTGGGGCTGAAGGTGCTCGAGGTGGTCGAGCGTGACGGTCTGGTGGCGCGAGCCAACCTGATGGGTGAGCGTCTGCGCAACGGCCTGCTGCGTCTGCAGGAGCGCTTCGAATGTATCGGTGACGTACGTGGCCGTGGCCTGCTGCTGGGGATGGAAGTGGTCAAGGATCGGGTGACCAAGGAGCCGGCCGATGGCCTCGGTGCGAAGATTACCCGCGAATGCATGAACCTGGGCCTGAGCATGAACATCGTGCAGTTGCCGGGTATGGGTGGAGTGTTCCGCATCGCCCCGCCGCTAACGGTCAGTGAGGCGGAAATCGACCTCGGGCTCGGCTTGCTGGAGCAGGCAATCGAGCGTTCGATCTAGTGGGTTGTTGAACACTCGATCGCTCAGCGCAGTAGCAGCGGCAGCCACACCGAAGCGAGCAGCAACAACGCCATGGCCCGGTTGAACAGCAGCAGCCTGGCGGGCTTTCGCAACAGGCGTGCGCCGCCCGCTCCGAGCAGTCCCCAGATCACCAGGCACGGCGTGGACACCAGCAGGAACAGCACGGCATAGGCCGTCACGGCGGCGAACGAGGCGTCGCCGCCAAGGAAGATCCCAGTGACCGAGACGGTCATCAGCCAGGTCTTGGGGTTGATCAGTTGCAGGCCGGCACCCTGGATGAAGCCCTGGCGCCGGTCGATGGGCTTGTCGTCGATACCGGCCGCATCGCGGCGCATCAGCTTGCAGGCCATCCAGCTGATCCAGGCGACGCCAGCCCAGGTCATCGCCGTTTGCAGCAGGGGGGTACGTAGCAGTAGTTCGCCCAGGCCGAGGCCGACCACCAGCAGCATGAGGCTGGCGCCGACGCAGGCACCAAGGGCGATGGCCAGCGCAACAGGCAGCCCGAAGCGGGCGGCGCTGCCGAGGATCAGCAGGTTGGTCGGGCCGGGGGTGATCGATGCCACCGAAGCGAACAGGATAAAGGGCAGCCACTGGTTCATGGCTGGGCCCGGCAGGCGGTGAAAAGCATTGGGCATCGCTCCATTGGGGGATGGCGCGATTGTCCGGCTCGCTCGGTCAGTGGTCTTGAAGCTTTGTGCAGCGGTTGCGGTAGGCGCCCGGAGTGAGACCGTTGGCGCGGCGGAACCATCGGCCCAGGTGGCTCTGGTCGGCAAAACCCAGGTCGCTGGCGACATCCGCAGGTGACGTGCCGATGGCCAGCAGGCGCCGCGCGCGCACCAGACGCAGCTGGATCAGGTAACCGTGCGGGGCGATGCCGAAGGCGGCCTTGAAGGCACGGCTCAGCCGGAAGCGGTCGACGCCGCAGACCTGCGCCAGTTCGTCGAGGCCGATGTTCTGGTGAAAGTGAGCATGCAGGTAGTCGCGAGCACGCAGGGCCACACTGGCGATCTGTGGGTTGCCCGACAGGCGCTGGCGCCAGTGCAGACTGCGCGAGATGCGTTCCAGCAGTGTATCCAGCGCGGCGTCGCGCACCATGCGTGGTTCACCGTCGCGCAGCGCCTGCAGGGCGTTGGCGATACATGGCAGTAATCCGGGGTCGTCCGGCTGGGTGCGCGGCACGCCGGGTAGGCAGTCGGCGGGTGCCTGTTCGAATAGCGCTGGCAATGCCTTTTCCAGCCAGGCTGGCTCAAGGTAGAGCGTGGAGTAGGTGAAACCGCCCGGCGTCGGCGCGTGGCCGTCGTGAATATCGCCGGGCTCGAGGAAGAAGGTCTGCCCGGGGACGCTACTGAACAGCGCGCGGCGACAATGGAACTGCTGCACACCCTGTTCGGTGAAGCCGATCAGGTAGCTGTCATGCCAGTGCGGATCGTAGGCGTGCCCCTCGAAATGAGCACGGATCACCTCGATGCCGGTATCGGCATCCTGCTTGAGGTCGACCCATGATTGCGCGTTCATCGCCTGTTGCCTGTCACTGCTGTGAACGCCTGAGCTTAGCGCGTTCGCCGAGCAGGGCTAGAAGGTTTGTGCTGGGCTAGTACAGCAACAGCATGCCGCCGGTCTGTCCGGCCAGGGCCAGCTTGGGTGGGTACTCGGCGATGAATTCGTCGACAGCGGTCGTGGCGCCTGGGAAATGACTGGCGGCATAGTCGTCGACCACGATGACGCCACCCTCGCTCATGCGCGGGCCGAAAAAGCGCAAGGAAGCCAGGATCGGGGCGTACAGGTCAACATCGATATGCACCAGGGCGAAGCGGCGTGAAGCGAGATCCGCTGCCTGCTCGAAAACCTCGGGAATCCAGCCCTTGTGCAGCTCGACGAAGTCAAAGGGTCTGAGGACATTGGCCACTGCCTCCTGATTGGATGAAAACAGGAGTTTTTGCCTGAGCGTTTCTTCCGGGCTGGTATCACCCTGTTGCGTACGATCCTGCGCGGTCTTGTCGGAAAGGCCGCCCTCGAAACTGTCGAAGATCAGGAAACGGCCCGACCAGGCACTGGCAGCCAGCGCACTGGCGATCATGTGGCTGGAGTGCCCTCGCCAGCAGCCGCACTCGACGATATCGCCGGTTACTTGTCCGTTGGCTACACGCTGCACTGCCTGCATCAGCGTATGAAAGCGCATTTGCTTGGCCAGGTCGTCGGTGGACGCTGTCAGGTGACGAGAGCGGTGGTAAGCCTCCAGATAGGCATCGCCCGTCCGTGGGTAATTCCAGTAGCGATCGATATCGTCGAGATTGAGTTTGCTATCGATGCGGCCTGCGGCCTTGTTGAACAGAAAACGCAGTCGCGATAACCAATTGATCGCCATTCGCCTCTCCAAGGCATGCCCATATAGGGAGGCCACGGACAGGTATCCAGGCCTCGAACCGGCGGTACGTTAATGGAGAGGCTGTAGCAGCACCAGCTCTATGATGTGATTCTGCCTTCGTCAGTAGTGAGCGCCGGATACCAGCGCGGCGTATACACCCACTCGCCGCCGTCGGCGCGCGGGAAACGACGTGTCTGGCTGGAGCCGATGATCACCAGGGTGCGCATGTCGACCATCTCTGGCGTCAGCTCGCCGAGGGTCAGATTGCGCAGCGCTTCGGCGGGGCGGCCGATATCGCGGCCGAGCACCACCAGCGTTTCCGGCGCGCGGTGCTGGCGCAGCAAGTCGAGCGCGCGGCCGAGTTGCCAGGGGCGGGATTTGGAGATCGGGTTGTAGAAGGCCATGGCCAGATCGGCGAGGGCGGCATGCTGCAGGCGCTTCTCGATCACCGCCCAGGGTTTGAGGTTGTCCGATAGGGAGATCAGGCAGAAGTCATGCCCCAGTGGCGCACCGGCCTTGGCGGCGGTGGCCAGGGCGGCGGAGACACCCGGCAGTACCTCCAGTTCAACGCCGTGCCAGGCCTCGTTCTGCGGGGTTTCCAGCGCTTCCATCACGGCGGCGGCCATGGCGAACACGCCGGGATCGCCCGAGGAGATCATCACCACCCGGCGGCCGCTGGCGGCCAGTTCGAAGGCGTGGGCGGCGCGTTGCAGCTCCTCGCGGTTGTCGCTGGGGTGCAGGCATTGATCGGCGCGCAGCGGGCCGGCCATCTTCACGTAGGTGTCGTAGCCGAGCAGGTCTTCAGCCTCGTCCAGGGCGCGGCGCACGGCCGGGGTCATGTGCTCGGCGGCGCCGGGGCCGAGGCCGACCACGCTGAGGCGGCCACGGCGCTGGCCGAGGCGCTCGATATCCAGCGGTTGTTCATCCAGCAGCAGGCGCAGGCCATCGCCGGCATGGTGTTCGTGGGGGAGCTCGGCGGGGTTGTGGATAAAGCGCAGTGGCAGGTTCAACTCAGCTGCTGTGGCGTGCAGTTCGGCGTTGGCCATCCAGGTTTTATCCGCCAGCAGCACGGCCAGCGCTTGTGGTGCCAGATTGGCGGCACTCAGAGCTTGGTGCAGGCGCGCGGCCAGATTGGCGTCGATACGTTCGATCAGCGCAGCGGCGCAGCGCGGGTGGATCAGCAGCTCATCGGGCTGGGCCGGGCGCGCCTGCGCGGTGATGTGGATGACCCGGCTGGCGGCGTTATCCACAGGCAACTGTGCGGCTTCCAGCCAGGGGGCCTGGCCTTCGATGCGTACCGTTTCGCCGCCGAGCAGGTCGCTGACGAAGCGCTTGCCCTGCTGCAGGTCGGCCAGGGCGTAGCCGGCCGGTGGCTCCAGCAGACAGGTGCCGAAGCGCAGCTCGCCGCTGGTGGTGATGGCTGGCGTGACGTCCAGGTGCGCGGCGATCTCGCGGGCCAGGCGGTTGACCCCGGCCAGGCCTCCGAGCAGCGGCACCACGGCGCTGCCATCCTCGGCCAGGGCCAGCACCGGCGGCTCGGTGCCTTTCTCCGCCAGCAGCGCGGCAAGGCTGCGGATGACGATACCGGCGGCGCACAGCACCACCAGCGGCTGGCCAGCGCGGTAGAGGGCGCGCAGGTGCTCGCCGAACTCGTCGTAGTGGCGCTCTGCACCGTCGGCACGGCCTCGCAGGCCATGGATCACGGCCTGTGGATAAAGCGTCTTGAGACGTTGTGCAGTGGCCAGCGCGCTGGCGCCGAGGATGACGATGTTCATACGGTAAATCCTGTAGCCCGGATGCAATCCGGGGAATGGGTTTCCCGGATTGCATCCGGGCTACGTTCGAGCGATTACATCCGGGCCACCCGGCTGCCATCTGTGGGAGGGGCTTCAGCGGCGACTGTCGCGGCTGAAGCCCCTCCCACAATGACCGTGCACCCTGCAAACTGATTCGAACGAGCTCGCGAGCTAGAGCTCTACAAGGCAAAAACAGGGGAGGAAGCGGAGTGTACTTTTATACATGAGCATTCCGAGCCTGTTTTTAACGCCGTAGGGCCGACGCGCAGCAGCTCGTTCACCCCCGCCATTTCTGGCCGGGCACCAGAATCATCGAGAAATACGGCGAATCCATCGGCTCCACCTCGTCCAGCGCGACGATCTTCTGGCTGGCCATGGTCGCGCGTTCGACGTAGTGGGCGCGGTCGTCCAGGCCGAGCTTGCGCAGCACGCGGCGCACCTTGTCGAAGTTGCGCCCGAGCTTCATTACCACGGCTGCTTCGGCATCGCGCAGGCGCTGCTCCAGCTCGTCTTCCGGCAGCACGCCGGAGAGCACACTCAAGCTCTGGTTGCGGTAGACCAGCGGGGTGCCGAGCACCGAGGCGCAGCCGAGCATCGAGCACACGCCGGGCACCACTTCCACTTCGTAGCGGTCGGCCAGGCGGTCGTGCAGGTACATGTAGGAGCCGTAGAAGAACGGGTCGCCTTCGCAGATCACCGCCACGTCCTGACCGGCATCCAGCAACTGGGCGATCTGCTGCGCGCAGGTGTCGTAGAAGTCGGCGATCACATCCTCGTAGGACAGCGGAGGGGCGAGCTTCTCGGTGGTCACCGGGTAGACCAGCGGCAGGCGCTGCTGGGCGACGTCCAGGTGCTCTTCGATGATGCTGAAGGCATTACCGCCATGGCCAGCGTTGTGCTTGGCCTTGGCCACGAAATAGGCCACCACCGGCGCACTTTTGAGCAGGCGCAGGGCCTTGAGGGTGAGCAGCTCGGGGTCGCCGGGGCCGACGCCCAGACCAAGCAGACGGCCAGCCATCACTCTACCTCCGAGGCGAGGGCGTTGACTGCGGCTACCGCCATGGCGCTGCCGCCACGGCGACCACGCACGATCACGTAGGGTACGCCACGGCTGTCTGCGGCCAGCGCATCCTTGGACTCGGCGGCGCCGATAAAACCCACCGGCATGCCGATGATCAATGCCGGCTTGGGCGCACCGGCGTCGAGCATTTCCAGCAGGTAGAACAGCGCGGTGGGCGCATTGCCGATCACCACCACGCTGCCTTCGAGGTGCTCGCGCCAGTGCTCCAGGGCCACCGCCGAGCGGGTGTTGCCGACTTCGCGGGCCAGTTCCGGCACGCCAGCGTCGTGCAGGGTGCAGATCACCTCGTTGTTGGCCGGCAGGCGCGGGCGGGTGATGCCCTCGGCGACCATGCGCGCATCGCAGAGGATCGGCGCGCCGGCCAGCAGCGCGGCGCGGCCAGCAGCGCCGGCACCGGGGGAGAAGCGCAGATCTTCCACCACATCGACCATGCCGCAGGCGTGGATCACCCGCACGGCGAGTTTTTCCAGGTCGGCGGGGATGCCATCGAGGTTGGCTTCGGCGCGGATGGTGGCGAAGGAGCGGCGGTAGATTTCCTGGCCGTCGCGGATGTAATCAAGCATCGGGGGTTCCTGCGGGGTGTTGGCGGGCGAACCAGGCGCCGGCCTCGTCGATGGTCATGGCCGGCGCCAGCAGGCGACCGAAACCGGGCACCTCGGGCGTACGTCGATAGAGTTGGTAGTGGTCGGGCGTGCTGGCCAGCAGGGTATAGGGCTGCACGCGGGCGCTGGCGCAACTGCGCGGGCAGGCGCTGAGGTGCACCTGCGGGCGGGCGCCGCTTTCGCGCAGCAGGTCGGCCAGGTGCAGGGCGTGGTGCTTGCTATCGGCCAGGCCGCGGGCGCAGGCCGCCGAACCGGTGCAGGCGACCAGGCCGAGCAGTGGCTCGTCGGCATGGTTCAATAGGCCCAGTTCACCCAGCGCGGCCAGCAATTCGTCGGCCTGTTCCTCCGCCACATTGCCCAGCAGCACGCCTTGCCAGGGGGTCAGGCGCAGCTCGCCGTCGCCATGCCGCTCGCTCAGATCGGCGAGGGCGAGGAGTTGCTCTGCATGCAGACGGCCCAACTGAGCGCCGGCTGCGACCATGCACAGGCTTCTCTGCGCTTGTGGATAAATACCTGCCGGTGGGCGCATGAGCGTCGCGCTGGGCTGCCAGTTGGCCGGTGCCGGTTGCAGAGTGAAATCCAGTCGAGCTTGCAGGCGTTGTAGCAGGTCGCCAGGGGCGATGTGTGCCAGCAACTGGCGCATGCGCGACTGTTCGGGCGTGGCCTGTTCGAGGAACAGCAACAGGAGCTCGCGCACCACGTCGAGCGCCTGCGTCGCCTCGATGCGAGCCAGTGGTTCGTCACCTGGGCAGCCGGCCAGGCCCAGCAGCAGGTGCTGGTCGTCTTCGGCGGCCAGCCACAGGTCGTGGGGGTGTTCGCGCATGGCCAGGGCTTCGCCGCCGTCCAGTTGCAGGGCGAACTTGGGCGACAGGGCATGCAGCGCCGGGGTGTCCTGCAGCAGGTCGAGCAATTGGCCGGCCAGCGGACGCACGTCCATCCGCGCCTGCGGGTCGAGGCCGGCGGCGGGACTGAGCATCAGGTTGCGCACATCGTCGGCGGCGGCCACTCGCGGGCCGAGTTCGGCGCCGAGCAGGGCATCGATCAGCGGTGCTTCCTGGCCGGGCAGCACGCCACGGATCTGCAGGTTGCTGCGGTTGGTCAGCTCCAGCACGCCGCTGGCATGGCGCCGCGCCGCCTCGGCAAGCGCCCGCGCCTGGGCGCTGCGCAGCACGCCGCCGGGCAGTTTGACCCGGCAGATGCCACCGTCCAGCGCAGGCACGATGCGCAGCAGGCCGGGGCAGGCGGAAGGGCGGATGGAGGCGTTCAAACGGTCACCTGTGGATAACGACGCGGCGACCGGACCAGCGAAATCCTCAGAGGACTCCATGGCATCGGTACACCCCGCCCGATGTTGGCACTCGCGACCAGCGTTCGTCGGCAGGTCTCCTGGCTGACAGGTCTTGGTCTGTTGCGGCCTTCCCGGAAATCCAGTGGCGTGGGTGCAGCAGACTCGCTGTTTACAGTTGCGGGGGCAGCTCGGTCGCGATCGGTGATCGCTCCGGATTCCCTCTTAGGCCCGTTGCAGAGTCGTATCGACTCAAGGGCACCGACGAAGGCTGTATTATGCCCGCTTTGCCCGGAGCGCGGACAGGCGCTCCGTCGGGCCCGTGCGAGGACATTGGATGAAACCCTGGTTGACCCTGGTCGGCATCGGCGAAGACGGCTACCCCGGCCTGGGCAAGGCCGCGCGCCGTGCCCTGCTGGCGGCTACCCGTATCGTTGGCGCGCCGCGCCAGCTGGCGCTGCTGCCGCCGTGCATCAGCGGCGCGCGGGAAACCTGGCCGAGCCCCTTCGACCTGCAACCGCTGCTGGCCCGGCGTGGCGAGGCGGTGTGCGTGCTGGCCAGCGGTGACCCGATGTTCTACGGCGTTGGCGCCAGCCTGGCGCGCCAGGTGCCGGCCGATGAGTTGCAGGTATTGCCGGCGCCGTCCTCGGTGTCGCTGGCGGCGGCACGCCTGGGCTGGCCGCTGCAGGAGGTGGAGGTGCTGTCGTTGGTGGGCCGGCCGCTGGCCACGCTCAACGCCCGGCTGTATCCCGGCACGCGCCTGCTGGTATTGAGCGCCGATGGCGACACGCCGGCGCAGGTCGCCGAAGCCCTGCGTGCGCGTGGTTTCGGCGCCAGTCGGCTGACTTTGCTGGAGCATCTTGGCGGGACGGATGAGCGCCGACTTGATGGTCAGGCCGCGAGCTGGAACCTGCCACGTGGCGCCGATCTCAACCTGCTGGCGGTGGAATGTCTGGCCGACTCCGGGGCACAACTACTGCCACCGACCTGCGGCTTGCCGGACGACGCCTACCGTCACGATGGCCAACTGACCAAGCGCGATGTGCGCGCGGTCACCCTGGCGCGCCTGGCACCGCTGCCCGGCGAGCTGCTGTGGGACGTTGGCGCCGGCTGCGGCTCCATCGGCATCGAGTGGATGCGCGCGCACCCGGCCTGCCGCGCCATCGCCATCGAAGCCAACGAGGGGCGCCAGGAACACATTCGCCACAACCGTGACACGCTCGGCGTACCCGGCCTGCAACTGGTCGCCGGGCATGCGCCCGAGGCCTTGGCCGGGCTGCCGGCGCCGGATGCGATCTTCATTGGTGGTGGCGTTACCGTGCCTGGCGTGCTCGATGATTGCTGGGCCGCGCTCAAGCCGGGCGGGCGTCTGCTGGCCAATGCCGTGACCATTCAGAGTGAGGCGGCGTTGGTCGCCTTCCGTGAGCAGCATGGCGGTGAGCTGTTGCGCCTCGTCGTAGCCCAGGCGCAGCCGCTGGGCAGCTTCGACACCTGGCGCGCAGCGCTGCCAATCACCTTGCTGGCAGTGCGCAAACCTTGAACCGGCGCATTCTGCTGCTCGGCGGCACCACCGAGGCGCTGCGCCTGGCGCGCCGCTTGGGGGCGGAGGCGATCTACAGCCTGGCCGGCCTGGGCCGCGTGCCGGATGACCTGGCCTGTTGCGTGCGGGTTGGCGGTTTCGGTGGTGCCGATGGTCTGGCCGCCTTTATCGCCAGCGAAGATATCGAGCTGCTGCTGGATCTGACTCATCCCTATGCGGCGCAGATCAGTCAGAACGCTGTTCGTGCTGCCGAGATCGCGGGCGTGCCCTGCTGGGCGCTGCGTCGCCCCGGCTGGCAGGCTGGCCCTCAGGATGACTGGCGCGAGTTCGAGGATTGGGACGATCTGATCCGCCTGCTGGCGTCTTTCAGCAGGCCTTTCTTCACCTCCGGGCGTGAGCCGCTGGCGCATCTGCATGAAATGCCCGAACACCAGCACTGGACGGTGCGCTGCCTGCAGGTCGAGCCGGCGCCAACCCGTGCCGAGGTGATCGGTGCGCGCGGGCCATTCAGCCTGGAAAGCGAGCGCGAGCTGTTTGCCCGTATCGCCTGCGACGTGCTGGTGAGCAAGAACAGCGGCAGCCACTCCACCGAGCCGAAGTTGCAGGTCGCCCGCGAGTTGGGCCTGCCGGTGCTGCTGCTGCGTCGGCCGGCGCTGCCGGTGGTGGATCGGGAGTTCGCCGAGATGGAGACATTGTGGGAGGCGCTGCAGCAGCGGCTCTGATACGGGGTCTGATAGCGACGTACCCTGACCTACCCTGTGTGTACGCGGGAAGCTGGTGCGCGTGGCGCACCCTACGGGGAGTCGTGATGGCTGATCAGGCTGTGCGTCTGACCTTGAATGCGGCATGCAGATCCGCCGTCGGCGTGGGCGCGAAGCACATCCTGTCGAATACGCCATGCAGGTGGTCGACCAGCAGCTGGGTCGCGTGGGCAATGTCGCCGGCTTGCAGCGCCGTGATCAGCGCCAGGTATTCCTCGCAGGTTCGCGCCGAATAGACCGCGCCCCTGCTCAGCGCGATGCTCAGCGATGAACGCGACAGCAGACCGCGGAGGAAATCCAGCAGCAGCTTGTTACCGGCAAGCTCCGCCAGCTTCAGGTGGAACTGCCCGGCCTGCTCGATCAGGCCGGCGCCATCGCCGGCAGCCAGGCAGCGCTGCTGGTTTTCCACCAGGGCGTGCAGCTCGTGCAGTGGGCTGTCCGCCAGGTGCTTGCCGAGTTGGCGGATGACTTCCACTTCCACCAGCAGGCGTGCCTCCAGCACCTGCCGGGCCTGGCGTTCGCTGGGCCTGCTGACCTGGGCGATCTGCCTCGGTTCGAGGGTCACCGCGCCTTCTTCGGCGAGCTTGGTCAGGGCGCGTTGCACCGTCCATTCACTGACGCCGAAGATCCGCCCAAGGGTGCCTTTGTCCAGCTTGGCTGTGGGCGTCAGGCGTTTTTCCAGAATCGCCGCGTAGATGCTCTGGTAGACGAAGTGGCTGGTGGGTCTGCCTTCCTTGCGGGCGGTCTGGATTGGCTGCTGAACAGCTGCGTTTGCACTCATGATCACACCTGTCGACTGGTTCGGGGCTGCGTGCAGGCGAGCGCCTGTACCCACGTAGCGCCTGGGTGAAGAAGTTGTCTGGTTTGCCTGCCGGTTGGCGGCGGTTTATGCCTGCGGCACGCGCAGGTTGATGTTCAAGCGAGTGCCTTCGTTGAGGATGTGCTGGCGCATCGCCTGGCTGGCCTGCTCGCTGTCCTGACGGCGAATGGCACGCAGGATCGCCTCGTGTTCCTGAAGGATTTCCTCGGCGTATTCCGGGTGGCGCAGCATCAACTGATCGCTCTGTTCCAGGGCGCTGCCGATCTGTTTGGAAACGCTGAGAAAGATCGGATTGGAGGTGAGCGCCACCAGCTTGCGGTGGAAGCTTGTGTAGGTACCCGCCAGCGCTTGCATGTCGCCGTCTTCGACCGCCTCGCGCATGTCCAGCAGCAGCAGGCGTAGCTGGCTCAGTTCGGCGCCATCGAGCGTCTGCGCGACCAGCCCGGCCATGAACGGCTCCAGCGCATAGCGCAGCTGCAGCACATCGGCCATGGTGGCGCTCGGCGGCGCCTTCACTTCCGGCAGGGCAGCGCCCCGGCGTTCCAGCACCATGACGCCCTTGCCGGGCAGTGAGCGCAGCACGCCGAGGGTTTCCAGCACCGTGATCGCCTCGCGCAGGCTGGGGCGGCTGACCTCCATCTGCTCGGCCAGCTCGCGTTGACCCGGCAGCATCTGGCCCGCAGGCCAGAGGCCCTGATCGATGGGTTCGAGCAGCTTGCGGACGACCGAGTCGACCAGCTTGGATGAAGAAAACATGGGTCCCCCTAATCAGCGAAACGATACGAGCGGCCGCACGCGCGGGCTGGGCGGCACTCACCGCAATGGGCTCCAGGCGCCGTGGCGATAAGAGCAGACCGAGCCCGGGTTGTCATCAGCCGCGAGCCTCGCTCTCTTGCGGCAGCGCTACGCGCATGCTGGCCGAATCGTTGCCGGCGCTGGCCTGCACAGGTTTGCCGTCCAGCACCGCGTGGGCGCGTTGCAGGTCGATGTCATTGTCCCAGCGGGCGATGGCCACGGTGGCGGTGCAGTTACCGATCAGGTTGGTCAGCGCGCGGCCGATGCCCATGAACCAGTCGACCGCGAGCACCAGCACCAGGCCGGCGGCCGGAATCGCCGGCACGGCGGTCAGGGTCGCGGCGAGAATCACCAGCGCTGAACCGGGAATGCCGTGGGCACCCTTGGAGGTGATCAGCGAGACCAGCAGGATGGTGATCAGGTCGCTCATCGCCAGGTCGGTACCGGTGGCATGGGCGATGAACACGACCGCCAGGGTCAGGTAGATGGAGAAACCGTCCAGATTGAACGAGTAACCGGTGGGAATCACCAGGCCGACCGTGGAGCTGCGTACACCCATGTGCTCGAGCTTGCGCATGATCTGCGGCAGCACGGCGTCGGACGAGGCGGTGCCCATGACGATGGTCAGCTCTTCGCGGAAGTAGCGCAGGAAAGGGAACAGGCCCACGCCGCACAGGCGCAACACGCCGCCCAGCACGATCAGCACGAACAACACGCAGGTCACGTAGAACACCGCCACCAGTGCGCCCAGGTGCTTGAGCGAGTCGATGCCGTACTTGCTGGTGGTGAAGGCGACGGCGCCGAACACGCCGATCGGCGCCAGGCGCACGATCATGCCCATGATGCGGAAGATCACATGGCTGAATTCGTTAATCAGCCGGGCCACGCCGCTGGCCTGCTCACCGACGAGATTCAGCGCGCTGCCGAACAGCACGGCGAACAGCAGCACCTGGAGAATGTTGTTCTCGGCGAATGCGCCGAGTACCGAGGAGGGGATCAAGTCCATGATGAAGGTCGCCGGGCCGTGCAGCTCCTGAGTGCGACTGGCGTAGAGCGCGGCATCGCTGGCCGACAACTCGTTGAGGTGGAGGTTGGCGCCAGAACCCAGGCCCAGACCATAGGCCACCACCAGCCCGAGAATCAGAGCGAAGGTGGTCAGTACCTCGAAATAGATCACCGACTTCAGGCCGATGCGGCCCACTTTCTTCAGATCACCGGCACCTGAAATGCCGCTGACCACCACGCAGAACACGATCAGTGCGATGAGCATCTTGATCAGCTTGATGAAGCCGTCGCCCAGGGGTTTGAGCTGGGTGGCCAGCTCCGGCAGGCTGAGGCCGCACAACACGCCAAGCACCAGGCCTATCACGACTTGCAGGAATAGCGAGCGGGGAAGCAGTTTCATGAACATTGCGGGGGTCTCCGTTAGGCGCGTTGATCCACGCCCGCACGGAGGCCCGGAAATGAACGCCTGATTGTTTTTATGGTATTACCGGTATGACCAGTTCAGGCTATGCGCAATCGACAGGGCTGACAACCCCCTCTCTGCGAATGCCATGAGCAGTGGCGACGAACGGGAATACGAAGGCCGTCTGCAACTGGTAAGACCGGACTGCCATCGCGGCTGAAGCCTCTCTTGCACATCGGGATTGGTGTGGCTGGCGGTGCGCGCGGCGCACCCTACGTAGGGGGTTGGTGTGGCGACCCGGATTGCATCCGGGCTACGACTGGCGCGCCATTGCCGCTAGACTGCCGGCCCGTTTTGGAGACCGTCATGAGCCAAGCCCCCTACGCCCGCGTTCTGTTCATTGGCCCCGGACTGGCTCGTGGGGCGTCGGCCGAGCGTCTGCAGCAACGCATCGAAGCGCTGTTGGGCGAGGCGCACCTGCATGACTCGGAGCAGGACGATTGGTTGCAGGCCATCGATGAGGCGCCGCGACCGTTGCTGGTGGTCGATCTGGAACCACGCGCCGATGCCGCGCATCGCGACTGGCTGCGCGAGCGTATCGCCGAGCGCGGTGACGGGGCCGAGGTGTTCGTGGTCTGCACGGCGCTGGAGGACACCTGGCTCGATGGTCTGGGCGCGTTGCTGGCGCATCGTCAGGCGCATCTTCCCAGCAGCGACGTGCCGCCCGTGCCGGCGCACCACGCCTGGTCGCAGATTCCGCCACACGCGCAACGCCTGCTGCTGTGCAACGGCCCACGCTGCACGCGCAAGGGCGCGCTGGGCCTGTGGAAAACCCTGCGTCAGCGACTCAAGGCCGCCGGCAAGCTGGAGTGCGAGGGCGGGGTGCACATCACCCGCAGCCAGTGCCAGTTCCCCTGCGATCTGGGGCCGACCGCGAGCCTTTATCCACAGGGCGAGTGGTACGGGATCAAGGATGAAGCGGCAGTGATTCGCCTGGTCGACGAACGCCTGGTGGCGGGCAGGGCGCTGCCGGAGTTGCGCATCGACGAGCAGGGCAGCAATTAGCAACCCGGATTACGCCTGCGGCGAATCCAGGCTACGAACAATCGCCGCTAAAGCGCCTCCCACAATTGCCCCCTGCCTTGACTTGAGCGGGGACGGATGGTCATATCCGCCCCGCTTCAGGTGTCTCACGCCGCCGCGCGTGAGGTGAAACGGGAAGTCGGTTGAAGTCCGACGCTGCCCCCGCAACGGTAAGCGAGCGACCGCATCGAAACGCCACTGTGCGCCACGCGCATGGGAAGGCGATGCGTTCATGACCCTCGCAAGCCCGGAGACCGGCCTGGAGTCGTTTGTGTCTGGCAACCCGCGGTGGGCGGGCGTTGACTCCAGCAGGGCGCCCCCGTGCCTCTGTCTGCTGTTGCGCATTTCCATCGGATTGCCGTGCCTTTTCCCTGACGATGGAACACTCATGGCGCGCCATTTCCGTTTCAAACAATCCTTCCTGGCCGTTTCGGCTGCAGCACCCGTTCGCCTGCCTTGCTGGCTGCGAAGATCGATAATGTTATGTTATAACACCAACATTTCATCCCTCGATTCTCCGCGTAACAACGGAAGTTCTGCCGTGCGAAACCCTGTCCTTCACTGCACCTGGCCACTGGCTCTGCTGCTCAGCGGCCTGGCCATGGCCAACGAAGCCGTCGATCTGCCCGAACTCACCATCCAGGCCAAGGCCGCCGAGGAGGGTGCTACCGACCTGCATACCCCGACCGTCGCCGGTTCGCGCCTGGGTCTTACGGCCCTGCAAACCCCGGCCAGCAGCACCAGCCTCAGCGGCGCGGAGGTGCGCGAACGCAACAACCGCAGCGTGCAGGATGCGGTGACGCGTACGGCGGGTATCAGCGATATCGGCGCGCCCGGCAACGGTGGCACGGCGCTGTCGGCGCGCGGTTTCACCGGCCATGCCTCGGTGATGACGTTGTTCGATGGCATCCGCATGTACACCGGCATGGGCACCGTGTCGTTCCCGCACGATCCGTGGATGGTCGAGCGTATCGACGTGCTGCGTGGTCCGGCCTCGGTGCTGTACGGCGAAGGCGCCACGGGCGCGGTGGTCAACGTGCTGGCGAAGAAGCCCTTCGAGGGCGAAATCAAAAACCATGTGCGCTTCGGCTACGGCTCGTTCGACCGCAATCAGCAGGCGCTGGATAGCGGCGGTTCGCTGAGCGACACCCTGAGTTACCGCCTCAATCTCAACCGTGAGGCCAGCCATGGCTGGGCCGATCGCGACGATTCGCAGAACCTGGGCCTGAGCGCTGCGTTGCGCTGGCAAGCCAACGATGACCTGGCATTCACCTTGGCTCACGATCAGGGCAAGTTGCAGCCCGGTAGTTACTTCGGTACTCCGCTGGTAGATGGCAAGTTGCGCGACAGCCTGCGCGAGAAAAACTACAACGTGCGCAACGCCGAGATCGCCTACCACGAGCAGTGGACGCGACTGACCACCGACTGGACGCTTTCCGATCAGGTCAGCGCCAGCAACCAGCTTTACTACCTCAAAGCGCGCCGCTACTGGCGTAACGCCGAGAACTTCACCTGGGACGCCGCTCAGGGTCAGCTCAACCGCCGCGAACATCTGGAGATCAAGCACGGTCAGGAACAGATCGGCGACCGCCAGACGTTCACCTTCAACCATTCGTTGTTTGGCCTGGCCAGCCGCACCCTGATCGGTGGCGAGTACAACCGCGTGCGTTTCAACCTGAGCAACAACTCGCCCTACACCGATGTTGGCCCCGACTACATCGATCCCTGGAACCCGGCACCCGGTTATTACCAGAGCGCCGACGCATACAGCCCGCTCTCGCGTAGCCAGCTCAATACCTTTGCCGTGTTCGCCGAGAACCAGTTGCAGCTCACTGAGCGCTGGTCGCTGATCACTGGCATTCGTCGCGACCAGAACCATATCGATCGCGATAATCTGCGTGACGGCAGTCGCAGTGACCGCAGCCTGAGTGGCGGTAACTGGCGCGCCGGCCTGGTGTTCGCTGTCACTCCGCAACTGTCGCTGTATGGCCAGTATTCCACCAGCGAGGACGGGGTGAACAACCTGCTTACCCTCAACCCGACCCAGCAGCAGATGGAACTCACCGAGTCCAAGCAGACCGAGTTCGGTCTCAAGCAGGCGTTCTGGGATGGCCGTGGTGAATGGACGCTGGCGGCCTACCACATCGTCAAGAAGAAGCTGCTCAGCCGCGAAACCCCTGCCTCGGCGACCGTGCAGATCGGCCAGCAATCGTCCGATGGTCTGGAAGCGACCCTGGAGCTGGCGCTCGACGGCGGTTGGCAGGTGTCGGCCAACGCAGCGTTGGTGCGCGCCGAATACGATGACTTCGTCGAAGGTGGCGGTGATCGTAGCGGTAATCGTCCCACCGATGTGCCGCGGCGTACCGCCAACCTGTGGCTGAACAAGGATCTGGGACAGGGTCTGGAGGCCGGTATCGGCGCTCGCTATGTCGATGCCCGCTACGCCGATACTGCCAACACCGTGGACGTGCCGGGCTACACCGTGGTCGATGCCAATGTTGCCTGGCAGGTGCAGCCGGATGTGCGCCTGGGCCTGCAGTTGAACAATCTGTTCGACCGCACCTACGCCCGTAGCCAGATGCACAACGGCCAGCAGTGGCTGCTCGGTGAGCCGCGCTCGTTCTTCGTCACTGCGGACTACAGCTTCTGATGCAGCGTCTGCGCATCCGCGAGCTGGCTTGGTCGCCCGATGGCCAGCGGCCGCTGCTCGACGGCATCGACCTGGCAGTCGACGACGGCGAACTGGTGGGGCTGATCGGCCCCAACGGCAGCGGCAAGACCAGCCTGCTGCGCTGCGCCTATCGCTTTCAGCGGCCCAGCGCCGGCCAGGTCGAGCTGGATGGCGAGGCGCTGTGGCAGCGCTCGCCGCGCTGGAGCGCGCAGCGCGTGGCGGTGGTGCTGCAGGAATTCCCCCAGGACTTCGGCCTGCGTGTGCACGAGCTGGCGGCCATGGGGCGCACGCCGCATAAGGGGTTGTTCGACGGCGACGATGTCGAGGATCGGCGCCTGGTTGACGAGGCGCTGGCTCGCGTAGGTCTGAGCGACCTGGCGCAGCAGCCCTTCGCCCGGCTGTCCGGTGGCGAGAAGCAGCGCGTGCTGCTCGCCCGTGCACTGGTACAGCAGCCGCACCTGCTGATCCTCGACGAGCCGACCAATCACCTCGACCCGCGTTACCAGCTGGAGCTGCTGCGGCAGATCAAGGCGCTGGGCCTGGCGACCCTGGCCAGCTTCCATGACCTCAACCTGGCGGCGGCCTTCTGCGACCGCCTGTGCGTGCTCGACCAGGGCCGCCTGGTGGCCGTTGGCAGGCCCGCCGAAGTGCTGACCGCCGAGCTGCTGCAGCAGGTGTTCGGCCTGCAGGCGCTGGTCGACACCCATCCACTGGCGGGGCACCCGCGCATTACCTGGATAGTCTGATGAGTCTGTGCCATTCGCGGCTGAAGCCGCTCCTACCCACGCTTGTGCTCGCGGCGCTGTTGTCGGCCAACCCCGCCTGGGCCGCCACCGTTACCAGTTGCGACCGTCAGGTGACCGTCGAGCAGCCGCCGCAGCGGGCGGTCAGTCATGACGTCAACATGACCGCCATGCTGCTGGCCCTCGGTCTGCGCGAGCGCATGGCCGGCTACACCGGTATCAGCGGCTGGAAGACTCTCGATCCGAACATGCGCGCGCAACTCGACGGCCTGCCCGAGCTGGCCGCGCGCTACCCGTCGCTGGAGAATCTGCTCGATGCCGGCACCGACTTCGTCTTTGCCGGCTGGAACTACGGCATGCGCATCGGCGGCGAGATCACCCCGGCCAGCCTGGCGCGCTTCGGCATCCCGGTTTACGAGCTGAGCGAGTCCTGCGCGCATGTCATGCCTGGCCGCGTCGCCAGCCTCGATGATATCTACAACGACCTGCGCAACCTCGGCCGTATCTTCGCCGTCGAGGGTCGCGCCGATGCCCTGGTGCAGAGCATGCAGGCGCGGGTGGCGGCGGTGCAGGCACGCCTGGGCGTGCAGCCGACGCGGCCACGGGTGTTCGTCTACGACAGCGGCGAAGACGTGCCCTTCAGCGCCGGGCGCTTGGGCATGCCGCAGCCGCTGATCGAGGCGGCCGGCGGGCGCAATGTGATGGACAGCGTTGCAGCCAACTGGATGACGGTCGGCTGGGAGTCGGTGGTCGAGGAGGATCCCGAGCTGATCCTGATCGTCGACTACGGCGAGCGCACGGCGGCGCAGAAGCGTGATTTCCTTCTGCAGCATCCGGCCTTGCAAGGCGTCACGGCGATCCGCGAGCAGCGTTTCGTGGTGCTCTCCTACCTCGCCGTCACGCCGAGTCTGGATAACGCCGCCGCCATTGAGACCCTGGCCGCTGCACTGCATCCCGAGGTTTTCGCCCCGTGAGTCGCTATCGCCTGTTGCTGCTCGGGTTGATGGTGTTGCTGGCGCTGTCCTGTGCGGTTTCGCTGGGTTTCGGCGCGGCGCAGGTGCCGCTCGAGCGTGTGCTGGCGATCCTCGGCCAGCACCTGTTCGGCATCACGCCCGCTGCGCCGGTCAGCAGCGGGCAGGACAGCATCGTCTGGCAACTGCGCGCGCCACGGGTGCTGCTCGGCGCGCTGGTGGGCGCCGGGCTGGCGCTGGTCGGCACCGCTTTGCAGGCGGTGACGCGCAACCCGCTGGCTGACCCGCACCTGCTCGGCGTCAGCTCCGGCGCGGCTTTCGGCGCGGTGCTCGTGGTGCTCTACCTGGGCGAGTTCGCCGGGCTGCTCAGCCTGCCGCTGGCGGCCTTCGTCGGGGCATTGGCGAGCATGCTGCTGGTACTGGCCATCGCCAGTCGCAGCGGGCGGCTTGAGAGTGATCGCCTGCTGCTGGCCGGGGTGGCGGTGTCGTTCGTGATGATGGCGGCGAGCAACCTGCTGCTGTACCTGGGCAATCCGCACGCGGCCAGTTCGGTGTTGTTCTGGATGCTTGGCGGCCTCGGCCTGGCGCGCTGGGAACTGCTCTGGCTGCCGGCCGTGTGCCTGTTGCTGGCGCTGGCGGTGCTGCTGGGATTGGGCCGCGCGCTGAACGCGCTGATGGCTGGCGAGCAGAGCGCGGTGAGCCTGGGGTTGGAGCCGCGCCGGGTGCGCCTGCTGGTGTTCGTGGTGGCGTCCCTGCTCACTGGCGTGCTGGTGTCGCTGTCCGGCGCCATCGGCTTCGTCGGCCTGATGCTGCCGCACGTGGCGCGTTTCCTGGTCGGCGCCGAGCATCGCCGCCTGCTACCGGTGGCGGCGCTGCTCGGTGCGCTGTTTCTGGTCTGGGTCGATGTCGCGGCGCGCACCTGGCTGGCGCCGCAGGATCTGCCCATCGGCATCGTCACCGCCGCCATCGGCGGGGTGTTTTTCGTGGCCCTGCTTCGGCGTCGCTAGCCTGCGGCCTCACAGTCGAAAACGCTGCACCTGACTTTGCAGCGTGCTGCCGAGGCGGGCTAGCTCCAGGCTGGCCTGGCTGGTCTGTTCGCTGGCGGTGTAGGCCTGCTCGGTGATGCTGCGCACATTGAGCACGCTGCGGTTGATTTCATCGGCGACGGCGCCCTGCTGTTCGGCGGCAGCGGCGATCTGCTGGGTCATGCCCTGGGCGTTGCCGATGCTCGCAGTGATGCTCTGCAGCGCATCGCCGGCCTGACGTGCCAGTTCGACGCTGCTGTGGGTCAGGTTGCGGCTGCCTTTCATGCGTTGCACGGCCTTGAGCGTGCCTTGCTGCAGGGCGGCGATCAGTGCCTCGATTTCCTGGGTGGACTGCTGGGTGCGTTGGGCCAGGCCACGCACCTCGTCGGCGACCACGGCGAAGCCGCGCCCGGCTTCCCCGGCGCGGGCAGCCTCGATGGCGGCATTGAGGGCCAGCAGGTTGGTCTGCTCGGCGACCGACTTGATGACGTCGAGCATGCTGCCGATACGCCCGCTTTCCTCGGCCAGGGCACTGATGGCCTCGCCGGTCAGCTCGACTTCGCCGGACAGGCTGTCGATCTGTTCGATGGCTTTCCTGACAATCTGCGCGCCGTTGCTGGCGTCCTGTGCGGTGAGTTCGACCGCGTGCGCCGTTTCGACCGCATTGCGTGCCACGTCCTGCACCGAGGTGGCCATCTCGTGCATGGCGGTGGCGACCTGGTCGGTTTCCAGTTTCTGCTCGTTGGCGCCGGCACGGGTCTGCTGGGTGATGGCGGAGAGTTCTTCGGTAGCGCTGGCGATCTGCGTCGCGCCGTCGCCGATATGCCCGATCAGCTGCCTCAGGCTGCTGGCCATGGCGCTGACGCCCTGCTGCAACTGGCCGATCTCGTCCGTGCGTTGCACGTTGTCCTGATGGCTGAGATCGCCGCCGGCAATACGTTGCACGTTGTGCAGCGCATTGCGCAGAGCCGGGACGATCTGCCGGGTGATCAGCGTTGCACTGGCGATCCCGAAAACCAGTGCCAGTGCCAGGCAGGTGAGCAGTATCCAGGCGGCATGACGGGTGTCTTCAGTGCGCTGCTGCATCTGGTTTTCGTACAGCGCCAGGCAGTTCTCGATCATCGACAGCACCTGTTGCTGAGCGTCTTGCAGGTCACGGTCGATGCGTTGCAGCGCGGCCTGGTGGGTATCGAGCGTATCGCGGTAGGTGCGAATGGACTGCTCCATGTCCTGGAACAGTTCGGCGGGCGCATCGCTCAACTGCGCACGCAGGGGTTGGAGGTTGCCGAGGGTCTTGTCGACGGCGTCGATGGCGGACTGGTACTGATCCTTCTTGCCGCTGTAGGTGTAGGCCCGCGTCTCGAAACGGGCATAGAGAAACTGCATCTGGATGGTCTTCACCATCTTGTAGCGCTCGTGCGTTCGCAGCGCGTCCTCGGTGTCGCTGCTGACATAGCCATCGAGTTTGTCCAGTGCGGCGAGGGCCTGGTCGCCACTGCTGCGGCGCGCGTTACGCGAGGCCGCGATCTGTTGGTAAGCCGCTTGCAGGTCTTGAATGATGGCCTGATAACTGACCAGGGCCTGATCCATCTGGACGACTGTCTGCCGGTTGCTTTCGCTCGTGAAGAAGTTGCGCAGACCCGCCAGGTTCTGCTCGATGCTGGCGATCTTCTGCTTCAGCTCGCCGGCGCTCTTCTCGTCTCCACCGCTCTGCAGGTAGGCGGCCCGCGCCAGGCGCATCTCCGAGAGATCCTGCATCAGGCGGTTGACCGCGCTCATGCGATCCATGCGGTAGGAGAGGTTGTCGATGGCGCTCCAGCCTGCCCAGAAGATCAGAAGGCTCATCAGCAGCAGCAGGCCGAAGCCCGTCATCAGTTTTCTGCCGACACTCAGATTGGCAAGCCAGCGATACATAGGACGCACTCCTGATTCGTGAGGGGGGTGGGACGTCTCGTGCAACGCGCTGCGCGTTCAGGGGCAGGCATGCCGCGGTTCGGCTCCCCTTCGATCGGGAACCACCGGCGCATGGCGAGGTGGAGGTTTGGCGGAGGCAGGCAACGAGAAAAAGTCATGGGTGGCCGTTGTTCTTTTCGGCAGTTCGAATGGCTGATCGGCGCCGTTTTATTGGGGTAGGACGTGAATCTGAGCCTGTGCGAGAACCTGGCAGGTGGCACGAGGGTGCTTGGGACTATGGCAGGGCGCTATAAATCCATCCAATGCATTTTTCACGGTCTTTGTTTTGTTTTGCGCATCAATTGGAGCGCAGAAGTCACTTGCCGTCGCGCACTGCCACCGCTGTTCGAGCCGTTAGTCGCCCTGAGCGAACCTGGCCAGATTGCTCAGGTCATCTGCTTCAGGTTCCATGCAACCTGGCCAGGAGGGATGACCATGTTCGCGCAATTGCCCGCCGCATTTCGTGATCTGCAACTACCGCTGCGCCTGAAATTATGGGATGGCAAACAGATCGATCTGGGGCCGAAACCCAGGGTGACGCTGGTGGTGAAAGATCCCGCACTGGTCATGCAACTGGCTCACCCCAGCCTGGATGCGCTGGGCGCGGCCTATGTCGAAGGCCGGGTGGATCTGGAAGGCTCCATCGAAGAGGCCATCGAGGTCGGTGACGCGCTGAGCACGGCGCTGCTCGGTGATGAATCCACCTCCACCGAGTTGTACACCGTCCACGACAAGGGCAGTGACGCCGCCGCCATCAGTTATCACTACGACCTGTCCAACGAGTTCTACCGGCTGTGGCTGGATCGCGACATGGTCTACTCCTGCGCCTATTTCGAGACCGGCCAGGAAGACCTCGACCAGGCCCAGCAAGCCAAGCTGCGTCATCTGTGCCGCAAGCTGCGTCTGCAGGCGGGCGACAGGCTGCTCGACGTCGGTTGTGGCTGGGGTGGCCTGGCGCGTTTCGCCGCGCGAGAGCTCGGTGCCGAGGTGCATGGCATCACCCTGAGCAAGGCGCAGTTGGAGCTGGGTTTGCAGCGTGTGGCCGAGGAAGGGCTCAGCGAGCGCGTCACCCTGGAGCTGCTGGATTACCGCGACCTGCCGCAGGACGGACGCTTCGACAAGGTGGTCAGCGTCGGCATGTTCGAGCACGTCGGCCACGCCAACCTGGCGCTGTATTGCGAGCGTCTGTTCGGTGCGGTCAGACCCGGTGGCCTGGTGATGAACCACGGCATCACCTCGCGCTTCACCGACGGCCGCCCGGTTGGGCGTGGTGCGGGCGAGTTCATCGACCGCTACGTCTTTCCCCAAGGTGAATTGCCGCATCTGGTGACCATCGCCAAGGCGATCAGCGAGGCCGGGTTGGAGGTCGTCGATGTCGAGAGCCTGCGTCTGCACTACGCGCGCACCCTGCAGTTGTGGAGCCAGGGTCTGGAGCGACAGTTGCGGGCCGCCGCGCAGTGGGTGCCGGAAAAGTCGCTACGCATCTGGCGTTTGTACCTGGCCGGCTGCGCCTACGGCTTCCAGCATGGCTGGATGAACCTGCACCAGATTCTCGCGGTGAAACCCTACGCGGACGGCCATCACGACCTGCCATGGAGCCGCGCTGACCTCTATCGCTGATGGGGTAACATGCGGCAGTCCTCGCCATCGAGCTGCCCATGCCTACGTTGCTGCAACGCCATCGCGTGCTCTTCACCGTCCTGCCGATTCTGCTCGGGCTGGTGCTGAGCGTGTGGCTCGCCGGGCGTTATGCCGAGCAGCGTGCATGGACAGAACGCAGCCTGGAGGCGCGCGGTCAGCTGCAGCTCTATGCGCAGTCGATTCGCACCCTGGTCGAGCGCTTCAACTCGGTGCCGGAGGTGCTGTCGCTGGACAGCGATATCCGCAGCCTGCTGCGTGCGCCCGAGGATCGCCACCTGCGCATGGCGCTCAACTTGCGCCTGGAGCGACTGAACAAGGCGGCCGGTTCCACCGTTCTGTATCTGCTCGACACCCAGGGTGAGACGCTGTCGGCCAGCAACTGGCGCGACTGGAGCAGCTTCGTCGGCAACAACTACGCCTTCCGCCCCTATTTCCAGAATGCGTTGCGCGAAGGTGGAGCCCGTTACTTCGCCGTCGGTGTGACCACCGGAATACCCGGTTACTTCCTGTCCCATGTCGTGCGTGACGACGATGGCAGCCTGATCGGCGTGTTGGTGGTCAAGTTGGAGCTGGAGGAATTGCAGCGCGAATGGGTGGATCAACCCGGCGTGCTGCTGGTGGCCGACAGTCACCAGGTGGCGATTCTCAGCAATCGTCCGGCCTGGCGTTTTCGTACCTTGCAGGCTCTGGACGATCAGGCGCGCGCCGAGCTGATCGACGTGCGCAAATACGCCGAGCAGGCGCTCAAGCCCTTACCCAGCCGTGTTCATCGCTACATCGACGACGAGACGGCCTGGACGCGTCTGGACGGCCCCGATGGGCCGCGCGATTACCTCTGGCAGCGGATGACGTTGCCCGATGAAGGCTGGACGCTGCATCTGCTCAGTGATCCCAGCAACCTGGCCGATGCTCGCCTCAGCTACAGCCTGGCGGCGGCCGGTGCCTGGCTGGCGCTGACTTTCCTGCTGCTGTTCCTCGCCCAGCGGCGCAAGAACCTGCGTCTGCAGGCGAACATTCGCGAGCGCCTGGAGCGCGAAGTGGAGTTGCGTACCGCCGAGCTGCGCCAGGCCCAGGAGGGCTTGGTGCATGCGGCCAAGATGGCGGCGCTGGGGCAGATGTCAGCGGCCATGGCGCATGAGATCAACCAGCCGCTGACCGCCTTGCAGATGCAGCTGGGCAGCCAGCGGCTGTTGCTCGAAAGCGGGCGGCCCGAGGCCATGCGCGAAGGCCTGCAACGCATGGACGGTTTGTTGCAACGCATGGCGGCGTTGACCGGGCACTTGAAGACGTTCGCCCGCAAGACCCCGGCCGGCCTCAGTGAGCGCTTGCGCCTGGGCGACGTGCTGGAGCAGGCGCTGCAACTGCTGGCGCCGCGCATTCGCAGCGAGCAGGTGGAGCTGCACGTCGAGGTGGGCGCCGATGCGCTGGTTCTGGGCGATGCCATTCGCCTGGAGCAGGTACTGCTCAACCTGCTGCACAACGCGCTGGATGCGATGGTCGACAGTGAGCGGCGCAGCCTCGACGTACGCATCGTGCGGCTGGGCGATGAGTGCCGCCTGATGGTCGAGGACAGCGGTGGCGGGATTGCCGAAGAGACCCTGGGCCACGTGTTCGAACCCTTCTTCACCACCAAACCGGTGGGTCAGGGCCTGGGCCTGGGTCTGGCGGTGTCCTATGGCATCGTGCGGGAACTGGGCGGCACGTTGAGCGCAACCAATGGTGAGCACGGCGCGGTATTCACCTTGAGCCTACCGGCCGCGCCGTAGGGTGCGCCGTGCGCACCGCAGTCATCGATGCGCCATGAGTTATGCCTCTGCGCTATGACATTACCGGTGCGCGCAGCGCACCCTACGGTCTGTCGTCGTTGCGCCAGGGGTGACACTCGTCACACCCGGGGTTGCTCCCCTGGAATTCATCCGGGCTACACTGCCGCGGTTCATAACGGGGAGGTGCCATGAGCGATCAGGTGATAGTGGTCGATGACGAAGCGGCGATTCGCGAGGCGGTTCAGCAGTGGCTGGAGCTGTCTGGCTTCGAGGTGCACACCTGTGGCAGTGCCAGAGAGGCGTTGGCGCTGGTCGACCGCGACTATCCCGGTATCGTCGTCAGCGATGTGCGCATGCCGGGCAGCGATGGCCTGCAACTGCTGGACAAGCTGCTGCAAGTGGATGCTGACCTGCCGGTGATTCTGGTCACGGGCCATGGCGACGTGCCGATGGCGGTGCAGGCGTTGCGTCAGGGTGCTTACGATTTCATCGAGAAGCCCTTCACCCCCGAGCGTTTGCTCGACAGCGTGCGCCGCGCGCTGGACAAGCGTCGCCTGGTCTGTGAGAACCGCCAACTGCGTCGTCAGGTGGCCGACAAGGGCCGTATCGAAAACCAGCTGATCGGCATTTCCCGGCCGATGGAAAACCTGCGTCGGCAGATCCTCGAACTGGCCGGCACCTCGGTCAACGTGCTGATTCGCGGTGAAACCGGCAGCGGCAAGGAGCGCGTCGCGCGTTGCCTGCACGACTTCAGCCCGCGGGCCGGCAAGGCCTTTGCCGCGCTCAACTGCGCAGCGATTCCGGAAACCATCTTCGAGAGCGAGCTGTTCGGCCACGAGAGCGGCGCCTTTACCGGTGCCCAGGGCCGGCGCATCGGACGTATCGAACACGCCGACGGCGGCACGCTGTTCCTCGATGAGGTGGAAAGCCTGCCGCTGGCGCAGCAGGTCAAGCTGCTGCGCGTGCTGCAGGAGAAAACCCTGGAGCGCCTGGGCTCGAACAAGAGCATCAAGGTCGACCTGAGGGTGATCAGCGCGGTTAAACCGGATCTGCAGGACGAGGTGCGCGCCGGGCGTTTCCGTGAGGATCTGCTCTATCGCCTCAACGTCGCCACCCTGCACATTCCGCCGCTGCGTGATCGTCGCGAAGACATTCCGCTGTTGTTCGAACACTTCGCCGCCGAAGCGGCGCTGCGTCATGAGCGTGAGGCGCCGCCACTGCCGCCGAGCGAGCTGGCGCGGCTGCTCAGCCATGACTGGCCTGGCAACGTGCGCGAGTTGGCCAACGCCGCCGAGCGTCATGCGCTGGGGCTTTCCAATTCTTCCTCGAACGAGCAGCTTGTGGATCAGTCACTGGCGCAGCAGATGGAGACCTTCGAGGCGCAATGCCTGCGCAACGCCCTGCTGCAATGCCAGGGCAACATCGCGGCGGTGATGGAGATGCTGCAACTGCCACGCCGCACCCTCAACGAGAAGATGCAGCGCCATGGCCTGAGCCGCAGCGATTACCTGCCTGGCGGCGAAGAAATATAGGGTGGCTTGTGGCGAACGCACCCTGGAACGGCGGTGTTCGCTCGGTGCGCATGGCGCACCCTACGGGAGGCCCTTTCCATAAGCGGAATTTTGCCTATGGCCGCGTTCGAGGTCGGCGGAATCTTGCGCACCTCTCTCCGTGTTCTTTGTTGAAACCCCTCTGGCCCGGGGTTTTCCGGTTCTGGCATGACGTCTGCTAAAGGCTCTGTGTGCCTAGGTTCATGTCTGAGCCGGCAACCATAACAACAACGGAGATTTTCCCCCATGCGACTGACCAAGCGTCTGAGTCTGTTCGCCGCTGCCGCGGCCATCACTGCCAGCACTGCGGCCATTGCCGCTCCCACCTTCATCAACGTCCTCACCGGCGGCACCAGCGGGGTCTACTACCCGATTGGCGTGGCTATGTCGCAGATCTATGGCAACAACATCGAGGGCGCGAAAACCTCGGTACAGGCGACCAAGGCCTCGGTGGAAAACCTCAACCTGCTGCAGTCCGGCCGTGGCGAAATCGCCTTTGCCCTGGGTGACTCGGTGGAAGACGCCTGGAACGGCGTGGAAGACGCAGGCTTCAAGGCGCCGCTGACCCGCATTCGTGCCATCGCCGCCACCTACCCGAACTACATCCAGATCGTTGCCAGCAAGGAATCCGGGATCAAGACCCTGGAAGACCTGAAAGGCAAGCGCATCTCCGTCGGTGCGCCGAAGTCGGGTACCGAGTTGAACGCCCGGGCGATCTTCAAGGCCGCTGGCCTGAGCTACAAGGACATGGGTCGTGTGGAATTCATGCCCTACGCCGAGTCGGTCGAGCTGATCAAGAACCGTCAGCTGGACGCTACCCTGCAGTCGTCCGGCCTGGGCATGGCGGCCATCCGTGACCTCGCGTCGATGGTGCCAATCACCTTCGTTGCCATCCCGGAAGAAGTCGTGGCCAAGATCGACAGCCAGGCCTACCAGGCCAAGGTGATCCCGGCCGGTACCTACGACGGCCAGGATCAGGACGTGCCGACCGCGGCCATCGTCAACCTGCTGGTCAGCCATGAGAAGGTTTCCGACGACGTCGCCTATCAGATGACCAAGCTGCTGTTCGACAACCTCCCGCGTCTGCGCACCGCCCACTCCGCGTCCAACGACATCAGCCTGGAAGCGGCCACCGAGGCGCTGCCGATCCCGCTGCACCCAGGCGCCGAGCGCTTCTACAAGGAAGTCGGCGTTCTCAAGTAACAGGGATGCCTGGAGAGCCGGATCGGGTGTCCGGCTCTCTTTGTCACCGTATCGGCGTCCGGTCGTTGCCTGGCGGTAATGACCCGCTGTTATTCCAGCTGCATCGAGAGTCTATCCATGAGCGATCATCCAGGTCTGACCGGTAACCCCAGTCAGTGGCCCAAGGCCGTGTTTTACGTCGCGATCCTGTTTTCGGTCTATCAGATCATCGGGGCCGCGTTCCATCCGTTCTCCAGTCAGGTGCTGCGTGCCGGGCACGTCGGCTTCGTGCTGCTGATGGTTTACCTGTGCTTCCCGTCGCACGGGCAAGGGCGGCCTTGGGCTCCGGTGGCTTGGGCTCTGGGCCTGGCCGGTCTGGGTACGGCGCTCTACCAGTGGTACTTCGAGGCGGATCTGATCCAGCGCTCGGGTGACCTCACCACCTTCGACATGGTGGTCGGCATCACCTTGCTGGTGCTGGTGTTCGAAGCGGCGCGGCGGGTCATGGGCCTGGCGTTGCCGATCATCTGCGGTTGCTTCCTGGCGTATGGACTGTTCGGCGAGTATTTGCCGGGCGACCTGGCGCACCGTGGTTACGACCTCGACCAGATCATCAACCAGCTGTCCTTCGGTACCGAAGGGCTCTATGGCACGCCGACCTATGTGTCGGGTACCTACATTTTCCTGTTCATCCTGTTCGGCGCCTTCCTCGAGCAGGCCGGGATGATCAAGCTGTTCACCGATTTCGCCATGGGCATGTTCGGTCACAAGACCGGCGGCCCGGCCAAGGTATCGGTGGTGACGTCGGCCCTGATGGGCACCATCACCGGTTCGGGTGTGGCCAACGTGGTCACCACCGGCCAGTTCACCATCCCGCTGATGAAGCGTTTCGGCTACAAGGGCACCTTCGCCGCTGCCGTGGAGGCTTCGGCCAGCATGGGCAGCCAGATCATGCCGCCGATCATGGGCGCCGTGGCGTTCATCATGGCCGAGACCATCAACGTGCCGTATGTGGAGATCGCCAAGGCGGCGTTGATCCCGGCCCTGCTGTGGTTCGGCTCGATCTTCTGGACCGTGCACCTGGAGGCCCAGCGCCTGAAGCTGGTCGGCCTGCCGAAAGAAGAGTGTCCGGATCCGTTCGCGGCCATCAAGGAGCGCTGGTACCTGCTGATTCCGCTGGGCGTGCTGGTGTACCTGCTGTTCGCCGGTTTCACCCCGATGTTCTCCGGCACCGTGGGCCTGGCCCTGACCGCCATCGTGATCCTGGGCACGGCTATCGTCATGCGCGCCAGTAACCTGTGGCTGAAGATCGCCTTCTGGATCGCCCTGGGTCTGGTCAGTTCCGGCTTCCTCAAGTACGGCATCGGCGTGGTGTTCGGTGTGATCGGCGTGCTGGTTGCCGGCTGCTTCTACGTCAAGGGTGGCCGTGAAACCCTGCGCGCCTGCGTCTGGGCCCTGGCCGATGGCGCGCGCCATGCGGTACCGGTAGCCGTCGCCTGCATCCTGGTGGGTGTGATCATCGGCGTGGTGTCGCTGACCGGCATCGCCACCACCTTCGCGGGCTACATCATGGCCATCGGCGAGAACAATCTGTTCCTGTCGCTGGTACTGACCATGCTCACCTGCCTGGTGCTGGGCATGGGCATCCCGACCATTCCCAACTACATCATCACCAGCGCCATCGCCGCGCCGGCGCTGCTGGAACTGGGCGTGCCGCTGATCGTCTCGCACATGTTCGTCTTCTACTTCGGCCTGATGGCCGACCTGACGCCGCCGGTGGCACTGGCCTGCTTCGCCGCGGGTTCGATCGCCAAGGAAAACGGCCTGAAGATCAGCCTGTGGTCGGTGCGCATCGCCGCCTGTGGCTTCGTCGTGCCGTTCATGGCGGTGTACGACCCGGCGCTGCTGATGCAGGGCGACGACTGGGGCGCGATCATCTACATGTTGCTCAAGTCGGTGTTTGCCGTGGGCCTGTGGGGCATGGCGGTGGTGGGCTACTTCTCGGCGCCGCTGCGCGCGTGGGAGCGCCTGCTGATCTTCGCCGCCGGTGCCTCGCTGGTGATCCCGGCCTCGGTGTTCAGCTACGACCTGCTGGGCCTGTACAGCGTGACCACCGATGAAATCGGCTTCCTGGTCGCGGCGGTGGTGATCGCCCTGCACGTGCTGCGCGCTCGTCGCCAGCTGGCGCCGGCGGCCGCGTGATCGGATTGTGCCTGGGGTTGGCCGGGGTGGTCTGGGCGGAACTGCCCGTACCGGCCTTCACCCTGGCCTGGACGCACACCATCGAGAAGATTCGCTGGGAAGAGGATTACCGCGTCAGCGCCGAGGGCTTGCTGCTCGGCGAGGCGCGGATCAAGGGTTCCGGTGCCGGCATGGAGGTTCCAGACGGCGCCGAACTACGCAATGGCAGTTGGCACTACCAAAGCCAGCTCCCGCCCTTGCAACCCCTGCGAGTCGGGCGTACGCCCGAGGCCGGGGATTACCAACTGTGTATCGACCAGCGTTGTCGCCCGATGAGCGACTGGCTCGGCCCGCCACAAGCGAGTCAGCCAACGCTGGAACTCTGGAGCTGCGAGCTGGGCTCCGCCTCGTCTGACGTGGAATAGGTTCGAGCGCGAACCAGGCTCCCGGCGCCACAAGCGTCGGCGGAAAAGAAGAGAACCCCCATTGGCGTGAGCCGGTGGGGGTTTTGTTCTTTATGCTGTCTAAGCTTTCTCAGACCCTTGCACTGGAGCACCACCATGCGTCGTCACACCCGTTGCGCCTTGTTTCTCACCTTCGCTCTGGCCCCAGCGCTAGCTAGCGCCGTACAACTGCAGCCCGGTGTCTGGGAGGTCAGCGCGCACAACATGCAAGTCGGCGGTCAGGCTATGCCGGGCATGGATCAGATCCTCGCGCAGATGAAGAACCTGCCGCCGGAGCAGCGCCAGATGATGGAAGGCATGATGGCCGAGCGCGGCGTGAAACTCGGTGCCGGCGGGGTGCAAATCTGCCTGACCGAAGAGCAGATCAAGTCGCAGGACATTCCCCTGCAGGATCCCAACTCCGGTTGTAACCAGCAGATCACCGAACGCAGCGGCAACCTGTGGAAATTCCGTTTCACCTGCCCGCAGGCTCAGGGTGAAGGGGAGACACGTTTCATCAGCGACAAGGAATTCACCACCCAGGTCAAAGGTACCTACAAAGGTCAGCCAAGCAGCATGGAGAGCCAGGCGCGTTGGGTCGGGGCGGATTGTGCAGCGCTTAAATAAAACTGATATTGATTTGCATATGTAATTTATTTGTATTGACGGGTGTAACGGCTTGTTGCGAGAATTTTGTCGATAATTATTAGCATTTGCAATGTGCGAGTGCGCCAGTGAGGCACCCAGCTGCAAAGGGACTATCCGCGGCTATCGACAGCGCATCAGGAGTACACCCCTTTGTTCAGCAAAAAGACCCACCTGGCTGTGGCCATCGCGGCTGCTTGCAGCTTTACCCAGGCCATGGCCGAGGAAACCAACCAGCTGGAGCTGGACGCCCAGACCGTCGTCGGCAGCAGTGCCGCCGCTGATCGCGACAGCTACCGCGCCCAATCGAGCAGCGCCGCGACCAAGCTGGATCTGACCCCACGGCAGACGCCACAGGCGGTTTCCACCCTCAGCGGCGCACAATTGCGCGACTTCAATCTCACCAGCGTCAACGACGCGCTCAAGGCCGTGCCGGGCGTGCAGGTGCAGGAAGTCGAGACGGATCGCACCTACTACACCGCCCGTGGTTTCGACATCACCAACTTCCAGTACGACGGCATCTCCGTGCCGTTCGTCTATGGCAACGTCGAGGGTGATCTGGATACCGCCATGTACGAACGGGTCGAGGTGATTCGTGGTGCCAACGGCCTGATCTCCGGCACCGGCAACCCTTCGGCGACCGTCAACTTCGTGCGCAAGCGCCCGACGGCAATCCCGCAGGCACGGGTCGACCTGACCGCCGGCTCCTGGGACAAACGCCGTATCGATACCGACGTATCCGGCGCACTCAACGACGCCGGCACGTTGCGCGGACGCGTGGTGTACGCCAACGAGAACAAGAACTCCTACCTCGACCGCTATTCGCGCGAGAAGAACATGTTTCATGGCGTGCTGGAGTTCGATCTGAACGACAGCACGATCTTCACCCTCGGCCACACCCTGCAGACCAGCGATGCCAACTCGCCGATGTGGGGGGCGCTGCCGCTGGTCTACCAGGATGGTGGCAAGACCAACTATTCGCGCTCCACCAGCACCGCCACTGACTGGGCCTATTGGGACAATCAGGAAAACCGCACCTTCGCCGAACTGGCACATACCTTCGCCAACGGCTGGCAGGCCAAGACTGTGCTCACGCGTGTGGAGAAGAAGAGCGACGGTTCGATGTTCTACATCTACGGCACGCCAAACCGTGCGACCGGCGCCGGGCTGTATTCCTACCCTTCGGAGTACAAGGAAAAGAACACCCAGCTGATTGCCGATCTGCAGGCCAGCGGCCCCTTCAGCCTGGCCGGGCGCGAGCATGAGGCGACGCTGGGCGCCAGTTGGTCACGCTCCGAACTCGAGGATCGTTCCTGGTACGACTCGACTACCGGCACCATGCTGCCGCCGCTGGAAGACTGGAGTGGCAACTACCCGAAACCGCGCAATGACAACGGCAGCGCCGGCAGCGATTTCACCGACCGCATGAAGAGTGCCTATGGTGCGGCACGTTGGAGCCTGACCGATGACCTGAGTCTGATCACGGGCGCCCGCGTGATCGACGTGAGGAGCGATGGCACCAACTACAACCTGGCCAAGTCCTCGAAGAACAGTGGCAAGGTCGTACCCTATGCTGGCGTGGTCTACGACCTGACCAAGCAATACTCGTTGTACGCCAGCTATACCGAGATCTTCGATCCACAGACCAAGGTCGATATCACCGGCTCTCGTCTGGCGCCGGTAGAGGGTGTCAACTACGAGGCCGGCATCAAGGGCGAACTGTTCGACGACAAGGTCAACGTTGCCTTGTCGGTATTTCGTACCGAGCAGGACAACTTTGCCGAGCAGGCCGGTGTCATCGGTGGCGTGGCCTACTACCGCGCCATCGAAGGCCTTACCAGCGAAGGCTACGAGCTGGAGTTTTCCGGCGAACCGCTGGATGGGTTGCAGCTCAGCGCCGGCTACACCTTCGTCGACATCACCGATGCCGATGACGCGCATGCCGTGACCTACTCGCCGAAGCACATGGTCAAGGCTGCGGCTACCTATCGCGTACCTGGTCTGGAAAAACTCAAGGTGGGCGCCGCGGTGCGTTGGCAGGACGCGATCAAAACCGCCGTCACGTTGACCGGAGATGATGGCGGCACCGTTATCGGTACTGCCGATGCCAAACAGAAGGCCTATGCCGTAGTCGACCTGATGGCCAGCTACGACATCGACCCGAACTGGAGCGTGTCGGCCAACCTCAACAACCTCACCGACGAGAAGTACTTGAGCAGCCTGTACTGGACTCAGGCCTATTACGGCGCACCGCGTAACGTCAGTGCCACCCTGACCTGGAAGTACTGACTGGAAGGGCGGCCCTCGGGCCGCCCTGCTCGTTCACGAGAGAATCTCATGCGTCCGATTCTGGTATTGCTGCACCGCTGGTGCGGTCTGTTCATCGCCCTGTTCCTGTTCACCGCCGGCCTGACCGGCGCCGTCATTTCCTGGGATCACGAACTGGACGAGTGGCTCAACCCACACCTATTCGATGCGCAGAGCGCCGGCCCGGCCCAGGATCCGCTGCAACTGGTCGATGCGCTGGAGGCGCGCGACCCGCGCCTGCAGGTGAGCTTCATGCCGCTGGCGCTGGAGCCGGGCCATGCGCTGGGGATCTTCGTCGACCCGCGTATCGATCCTGCGACGGGCAAGGCGTACAAGCTGGGCTTCAACCAACTCGGGGTCGATCCGGTAACCGGCGATATCCAGGGGCAGCGTGAGTGGGGCGCGATTTCCCTGAGCCGGGAGAACCTGCTGCCGTTTCTCTACAAGCTGCATTACAGCCTGCATATCCCCGAGGGTTTTGGCATCGAGCTGGGCGTGCTGTTCTTCGGCATCGTCGCCATCGTCTGGTGCCTGGATTGCTTGGTGGCGCTGTGGCTGTCGTTCCCCAACCTGCGCAGCTGGCGCAAGTCGTTCGCCTTTCGCTGGCGCCAGGGCGGCTACAAGCTGAACTTCGATCTACATCGCTCGGGCGGCGTCTGGGTCTGGCTGTTGCTGCTGATCCTCGCTGTCACCTCGGTTTCGATGAACCTCGAACGCCAGGTGGTTCGCCCGCTGGTGGAGCTGTTCTCGCCGCTGACGCCGAGCCCCTTCGCCAGCCGCACGCCGGTGACTCTGGACGAGCAGATCGTGCCGCAACTAGACCGGCGCCAGGCCATCGCCGTCGCCTCGGCCGAAGCCCGGCGTCTTGGCTGGCAGGCGCCGCCCGGTGGGTTGTTCCATTCGGCCGAGTTCGGCGTCTATGGCGTCGGGTTCTATGCGCCGGGCGATGATCATGGCAGTGCCGGCCTGGGCAACCCGTGGATCTACGTCGACAGTCGCAGTGGTGAGCTGGCCGGCGCGCACGTGCCAGGCACCGGCAGCGCCGGCGATATCTTCCTGCAGGCGCAGTTCCCGCTGCACTCCGGGCGCATCATCGGTCTGCCCGGACGCATCCTGGTGTCGTTGCTGGGGCTGGTGGTGGCGGGGCTGTCGTTGACCGGGCTGGTGATCTGGGCGAAGAAGCGGCGCTCGCGTGTGCTGGCCGATCAGCGCAGCCGCGCCACGTCACAGGCCATGGCGTAGGCGCAGCGCCGCGACCAGTTCGGCGCGCTCCTGAAGAAAGCGGTCGAAGGCCGCGATCACCTGCGGGTGGTTGATGCTCGACAGGTAATAGTGATCGCGCACGTGATCCAGCTCGGGATCGAAGACCAGGACATCGGCCGGCAGGCGCATCTTGCGCAGTTGGTGGGCGACCACCTGCGGGTTGAGGTAGACGGCATCGACACGGTCACTGACGGCCATGCGCAACAGCGAGTCGATCTGGTTGGCCTGGATCAGCCTGATGCGCCCGGAGCGAACGTCTGCCAGGTAGGGCCAGGGGGTGAAGCCGTTCTGCGTGCCGAGCAGCCTGATGTGCCCCTTGCCCAACCCCAGGTAGTTCGGCTTGAGCAGAATGCCGTCGATGTAGGGCGCGGCCGGCTGGCTGTAGTGAATGTCATGGCCGGCTTTCTGGTTCGCGTTCCATTGCGGGTGATCCGGAAACTTGAGATCGACCCGCCCAGAGAGAAAATCACTGAGCAGCCGTCGCACCGGCAGCGGCGTGTAGACGAAGTGGTAGCCGTACTCCTCGGCGAAGGCATCCAGCAGATCGCGTGCGTAGCCGCGGTACTCGCCATTCTGCACGTCGGAATATGGCTGATAGGGCTGCAACTCGACGCCGACGCGAAGCTCCTCCTGCGCCAGGACGGGCCAGGCGTGCAGGCTGAGACAGAGCAGGATGAACAATCTCTTCATGAAGGCGCGACCGACTGCGGAGCGGCCCCTTAACCATAGCTCAGAGGATGGGCGAGATCAGTCGTGCCACGCGCATGCCCAGTTGCTGCAGACGATGCACGTTGCGCCGGTCGGCATTGACCAGTTCGCGCGAGCGGCTGAAGTCCTCTTCCAGCATGTCGGCGACCTGGGCGTTGAAGCCTTCGTCGAAGGTCAGCAGGCTGACCTCGAAATTCAAGCGGAACGAGCGATTGTCCAGGTTGGCGCTGCCCAGTACGCAGGCGTCGTGGTCGATCAGCAAGGCCTTCTGGTGCAGGAACCCGGGTTGGTAGCGGAATACCCGCACGCCGGCGCGCAACGCCTCGAAGGCATACAGGCTGGAAGCGGCGTAGACGATGCGATGATCCGGGCGCGCCGGCAGCAGCAGGCGTACGTCGACGCCGCGCATCACCGCCAGGCGCAGCGCGGCGAACAGCGCCTCGTCGGGCACGAAGTACGGGCTGCTCAGCCAGACCCGTTCACGCGCCGCATGAATCGCCTCGACGAACAGCAGCGAGCAGGTTTCCTGCGGGTCGGCCGGGCCGCTGGCGATCACCTGGCAGAGCAGGCCGGGCTCGTCCTGCTTGCTCGGCATCAAGAGCGGCGGCAACTGCTGGCAGGCCCAGTACCAGTCTTCGGCGAACGCTTCCTGCAGGCTGGCCACCACCGGGCCGCGGACTTCCACGTGGGTGTCGCGCCAGGGCGAGAGCGGCGGTTTCTGGCCGAGGTATTCGATGCCGACGTTGAGGCCGCCGAGAAAGCCGATTTCGCCATCGACCACGACGATCTTGCGGTGGTTGCGGAAGTTCAGCTGGAAGCGGTTGAACAGTCCGGAGCGGGTGGGGAAGGCGTGCACCTGTACGCCGCCACGACGCAGGCGGTCGATGAAGGCGTTGGACAGCGAGTGGCTACCGACGCCGTCGTACAGCACATGCACCTTCACCCCGGCGGCCGCACGCTCCAGCAGGATGTCGTGCAGGCGCCGGCCGAGGCTGTCATCGCGGATGATGAAGAACTGCAGCAGGATCACCTGCTGGGCACTGGCCAGGGCTTCGAAGAGGGCGGCGAAGGTGGCCTCGCCATCGATCAGCAGCTCGGCGCGGTTACCGGTCAGGCCGGGCAGGTGCGACAGCCGGGGCAGGGCGCGCAGGCGTTCATAGGCTGGTGACAGGTGCGCTGCCTTGGCTTCTTCGACCCAGGGGCGCCAGTCCTGTGCGGCCATGGCGTGGTGCATCTCCGTGTCCGCCTCGCGGCGCGCTTTCACGTAGGCGTCGAAGCGGCTGCGGCCGAAGATCAGGTACGGCAGCAAGGTCAGGTACGGCATGAAGAACAGCGACAGACCCCAGGCCAGCGCGCCCTGGGCGGTACGCACGGTGAGCACGGCATGGATGGCCGCAAGCGTGCCGAGCGCGTGAATGGTGGCGATCAGGTAGGCGAACAGATGGGGAATGCCGAAATCCGCAGGCATGCAGGGGCGTCCTTCGCATGGGCTGTGTGCAGCTGACCACGGGCTTTGCGCGGTGTTCGCCGACCATCCTGCCACGGCTACCCAGGGAATGGCAGTGGCGGGCAAATTGCCATTCCCCGGGGAATTATTCGGGGGCTTCACGTGTCTTGAGATCTGAGTGAGCGGAATTCATGTGTTACCCTCCCCGGTTCGACCCGTTTGTGGGTCGTCTTTAATTGGAGGAGGGCATCCGTCCTGTTCACGCTCGTCTAGCGAGTAAAAAACGCATCAAGGAGCACGCCACGTATGGGAAACGTCCCTTCGCATGACACGACCCCGCCATCCCCTGTGGAAGCCGCAGACGGCATTCCAGCACCGTCCGGTGAAGCCAATCTGATCGACACCGACTACGTCATCGGCCAGGACAATATCAAAGGGCAGTTCGTCTTCGCCCTCGACATCCACGGCAAGGTTTTCACCATCTCCGCGCTGGTCGCGGTCATCTTCGTCATCCTCACTCTCGCGCTGCAGACCGAAGTCGAGCCGCTGTTCACCGCATTGCGTGACTGGCTCACGCACCATATGGTGTGGTTCTTCCTCGGCGTGGCCAACATCTTCGTGCTGCTCTGTCTTGGCCTGATCGTCTCGCCGCTGGGCCGTGTACGCATCGGCGGCAGGGACGCGACCCCGGACTTTTCCTACCTGACCTGGTTCGCCATGCTGTTCGCCGCCGGCATGGGCATCGGCCTGATGTTCTATGGCGTGGCCGAGCCGGTGTCGCATTACACCGCTGCCCTCGGTGGCGTGACCGTGGAGAACGGCGTGCGTACCGACTGGGCACCCCTTGGCGGTGCCGCCGGCGATGCTGCCGAGGCGCAGCGCCTGGCCATGGCCGCGACCATCTTCCACTGGGGCCTGCACCCCTGGGCGATCTACGCCATCGTCGCCCTGGCGCTGGCGATCTTCTCCTTCAACAAGGGCTTGCCACTGGCGATCCGCTCGATCTTCTACCCGGTTCTCGGTGAGCGCGTGTGGGGGTGGCCGGGCCATGTGATCGACATCCTCGCGGTGTTCGCCACCCTGTTCGGTCTGGTCACCTCGCTGGGTATCGGCGCGGAGCAGGCTGCCGGTGGTATCGAGCACCTGTTCGGCATCGAGGCCAGCAACGCCAGCAAGGTATTGCTGATCATCGCCATCACCCTGGTGGCGCTGTGGTCGGTGGTTTCCGGGCTGGAGAAAGGCGTACGCCGGCTTTCCGAGATCAACATCTTCCTGGCCTTCCTGTTGCTCGCCTTCGTCGTCATCACCGGGCCGACACTGGCCATCGCCCTCGGTTTCTTCGAAAACCTCGGCGCCTACCTGACGCACCTGCCGGCGTTGTCCAACCCGGTCGGGCGTGAAGACGTCAACTTCACCCAGGGCTGGACGGCCTTCTACTGGGCCTGGTGGATCAGCTGGTCGCCGTTCGTGGGCATGTTCATCGCCCGCATCAGCCGTGGCCGTAGCGTGCGTGAGTTCCTCATCGCCGTGCTGCTGGTGCCGTCGCTGGTGTCGGTGCTGTGGATGACCACCTTCGGTGGCAGCGCCTTCACCCAGATCGGCGCAGGCCTGGGTGAGGTCGCCGATGCGGCGCTGGAGCTGAAGCTGTTCGCCCTGCTTGCCGAGCTACCGCTGAGCGGCATCATGTCGTTCCTCGCCGTCGTTCTGGTGATCCTGTTCTTCATCACCTCGTCGGACTCCGGCTCGCTGGTGATCGACACCATCACCGCCGGCGGCAAGGTCAACGCGCCCGTGGTTCAGCGGGTGTTCTGGGCCAGCATCGAAGGGGTGATCGCCATCGCCCTGCTGCTTGGCGGCGGCCTGGTGGCGCTGCAGGCGATGGCCGTGTCCACCGGCCTGCCGTTCGCCCTGGTGCTGCTGGTGGGTTGTATCTCGGTGGTACGCGGGCTGATGAGCGAGCCGCGCTAGCCGCTTGGCTCATGCCGCAAAAGAACGCGCCTTCGGGCGCGTTTTTTATGGGGCGCCGCCTGGCCTGGGTATGACCAGCCTCAGCGGGTAGGGTGGGCTTCAGCCCACCAGACAGTAAAACGCTTCTTGCGGGAGAACTGATCGGCACCCGATTGCCCGCGAAGCTTTATGCGCTGTGTAGGCGCCCTGAAACGAAAAAGCGCGCCCTGAGGCGCGCTTTCTCATGAGTGCAGCAGATGCATCAGGCGCTGACGTCAGCCTGCGCAGCATTGCTCTCTGTCGGCACTGCACTGCCTGCTTCCTGCGCCTGGTTGGCGTAGGACACGGCCGCAGTGAATACCACGTCGGTGTGCGAGTTCAGTGCGGTCTCGAAGGAGTCCTGCACCACGCTGATGACGAAGCCGATGCTGACCACCTGCATGGCGATCTCGGCATCGATACCGAACAGGCTGGTAGCCATCGGAATCAGCAGCAGCGAGCCACCGGCCACACCGGATACGCCAGCAGCGGCCAGCGAGGACACCACGCAGAGCAGCAGCGCGGTCGGCAGATCCACCGGAATACCCAGGGTGTGGGTGGCAGCCAGCGCCATCACGGAGATGGTCACGGCCGCACCGGCCATGTTGATGGTGGCGCCCAGCGGAATGGTGATCGAGTAGGTGTCGCGATCCAGCTTGAGCTTCTCGCACAGACGCAGGTTGACCGGGATGTTGGCCGCCGAGCTACGGGTGAAGAAGGCAGTCACCGCGCTCTCGCGCAGGATGGTCATCAGCAGCGGGTAGGGGTTGCGACGCAGCTTGATGTAGGCGATCAGCGGGTTGATCACGAAGGTCACGATCAGCATGCAGCCAACCATCACGATCAGCAGGCGAGCGTAGCTCACCAATGCACCGAAACCGGAGTCCGCCAGGGTGCTGGCGACCAGGCCGAAGATACCGATGGGCGCCAGGTTGATGACGAACTGCACGGCCTTGGTGAAGGCGTTGGAGACGTCGGTCAGCATGGTGCGGGTGCTCGGTGCGGCATGGCGCAGGAACACGCCCAGCAGCACGGCCCAGGCCAGGATGGCGATGTAGTTGGAGGTGTTCAGCGCCTGCACCGGGCCGACGAAGATGCTGGTCAGCAGGTTGTGCAGCACCTCGATGATGGTGCCGGGCGGGTTGCCCTCGGCGCTGCTGACGTCCAGCGCCAGGGTGGTCGGGAACAGGAAGCTGGCGCATACCGCCAGTGCTGCGGCGCTGAAGGTGCTGATCAGGTACATCAGCAGCACGGGGCGGATATGAGTGGGTTGGTCGCTCTGGCGCGAGGCCAGCGAGGCGGTTACCAGCACCAGTACCAGGATCGGCGCCACGGCCTTCAGAGCGAGGATGAACAGCTCGCCGAACAGGCCGACCTTGAGCGCTGCGGCAGGCGCGATCCAGGCCAGCAGGATGCCGAGTACCAGGCCGATGAAAATGCGCAGCACCAGGCTGGCGTTGGAGTAATAGGCAGCTAGAAGTTTGAGGGCAGTCATGAGAGTTACGCTTTCCGGATTTCGAGTCTTGGCACCCTGCAAAAACACTCCCGCTGCGGCGCAAGTTTGCGCGCAGGGCGAAGTCGCTGCATGGCGGGGCCGTGATTATAAGGATGGGAGGAAAAGCGCGGTGACTTATGTCGGTTTGGTGGGCATTACAGTGGCTCGCTTATTCTTGTTTTCTCGGTTTATTCCGGTCTGTGCCGGTACAGCTAGGGTGTTGCGGGGTAAATCGGGGAATTGAACGAGTACTGGGGCATCAGCACTCGACAATGTTCACTGCCAGGCCACCGCGGGCGGTTTCCTTGTACTTGGTCAGCATGTCGGCGCCGGTTTCGCGCATGGTCTTGATCACCTTGTCCAGGCTCACGTAGTGCGAGCCGTCGCCGTAAAGCGCCATGCGTGCGGCGTTGATGGCCTTGACCGAGGCGATGGCGTTGCGCTCGATGCAGGGGATCTGCACCAGGCCACCGACCGGATCGCAAGTCAGGCCCAGGTGGTGTTCCATGCCGATCTCGGCAGCGTTCTCGACCTGCTCAGGAGTACCGCCGAGCACTGCGCACAGCGCACCGGCCGCCATCGAACAGGCCACGCCGACTTCGCCCTGGCAGCCCACTTCGGCGCCGCTGATCGAAGCGTTTTCCTTGTACAGGATGCCGATGGCGCCGGCCGTCAGCAGGAAATCGATGACACCACGCTCGCTGGCGCCGGAAATGGCGTTGGCGTAGTAGTGCAGCACTGCCGGGATGATGCCGGCGGCGCCGTTGGTCGGTGCGGTGACCACGCGACCGCCGGCGGCGTTCTCTTCGTTGACCGCCAGGGCCCAGAGGTTGACCCAGTCGAGCATCCGCAGCGGGTCTTCCAGAGAGCTGCGCTGGAAGCCGCCCAGCTTGCGCGCCAGGATCGCCGCGCGGCGACGCACCTTGAAGCCGCCGGGCAGGATGCCCTCGGTGCGGCAGCCACGGTCGACGCAGGCCTGCATCACCTTCCAGATTTCCAGCAGACCGGCATCGGTCTCGGCGTCGGTACGCCAGTGACGCTCGTTGCGACGCATGATCTCGGCGATGCCGATGCCATGTTCACGGCTCAGACGGAGTAGATCGGCCCCACTGCGAAACGGCAGCGGCAGGCTGGTGGCGTCCGGGGCAATGACCTTGTGTTTGGAGCCGTCGGCGAGAATTGCCTCGCTGACCACGAAACCGCCGCCCACCGAGTAGTAGGTGGCCTCGTGCACCTGGATACCCGCGGCATCGAAGGCGGCGAAGCGCAGGCCGTTGGCGTGCAGCGGCAGCGCCTTGCGGAACATTTTCAGGTCGGCTTTTTCGTCGAAGGTGACGGCATGCTTGCCGGCCAGGACGATGCGTTTGTCGCGACGGATGGCTTCGATATAGCCAGGCACCTGGTCGACATCGACGGTGTCCGGCTCATAGCCGCTGAGGCCGAGCAGCACCGCCTTGTCGCTGCCATGGCCCTTGCCGGTGGCGCCCAGCGAGCCATACAGCTCGGCCGCCACACGGGTCACCTGCGGCATGTAGCCGTGGTTTTCCAGGGCATTGGTGAACAGCACGGCGGCACGCATCGGGCCGACGGTATGGGAGCTGGAAGGGCCTATGCCTACCTTGAACAGGTCGAAAACGCTGATAGCCATGGCGAGAGTTCTTCTTTTATGGGCGCTCCTGAAACCTGGCGAGTTATGCGCGTTTCAGAGAACCCTTATGTGGGTGAACCACGTGCCCGGCACGCACGTGTGGATAACCCTATCTAAGAACGGCTTTATCGTTATGTATACTGATTTATTTTTAACGTATTCATTAGCATCGCTTACCTATTGAGATTTCCTCATGGACATCACCCGCCTTCGCACCCTGCGTGAACTGGCCCGCTGCGGCACCATGGCGGCCACTGCCGAGACGCTGCACCTCACGCCCTCTGCGGTTTCACAGCAGGTCGCCCAGCTCGAACGCGAAGCCGAAGTTGCGCTGATCGAGCGACGTGGCCGTGGCGTGGTCCTGACCCCGGCGGGTGAGCGCCTTGTGGGACACGTCGAACGTATCCTGATGGTGCTCGACGAAGCGCGCTCGGAACTGGCGCAGATGCGCGGCGAGATCGCCGGTGAACTGCGCGTCGCGGCGTTTCCCTCGATCGCCGTGGCCGTGGTGGCGGAAACCGTGCGCGCTCTGCGTGCGGCCTATCCACGGCTGGAAGTGGTGGTGGTGGAGCTGGAGCCGCAGGAAAGCCTGGGCGCCCTGGCCGCCTGGCAGATCGACGTGGCGGTGATCGACGACCTGGCCGTGGAGTTGAACGAAAAGCACGAGAACTATGCACAGATCCCGCTGACCCAGGATCTGTTGCACGTGCTGCTGCCCACCGATCACCCGCTGGCGGCACGCGACGGCCTGACCATCGCCGACCTGCGCGACGAGGCCTGGGCACTGGACTCCACCAGCAGCTCGTTCGGTGAATTCATCACCAACCTGTGCCGCCGCTCGGGCTACGCGCCAAGGATCAACGCCCACTGCGCCGGCTTCGAGATGGTCGCGGCGATGGTCGCCTCGGGCAACTCCATCTCCGTCGTCTCCGGCTTGCGCCTGGTGCACCCACTGCATGGCGTCACTGCCGTCCGCCTGCTGCCGGGTATCCAGCGCGGCGTCTTCCTCGCCTACCGCAAGGGCGAACGCGATCACCCGGCGGTGAATGTGTTCCTCGACGAGGCGGTGTACACCGCCGATAAAGTCCTCGGCCAACCGCAAAGCAACGTGTAGGAGCGGCTATAGGAGTGGCGTAGGAGCGGCTTCAGCCGCGAAGCTTTTGCTCCCCTCTCCCATTCATGGGAGAGGGTGCTTTTGCTGGTACTCACGCGTTGCGTGGACACCGAGAGCTTGCGCTGCTCCGCGTCGTGCCTGGAGGGGGGGTGTAATGAACGCAGAGCGTTCTGGCCTGTGTTCCCACGCGGAGTGTGGCAACGTCAATCAACCATCAAGCTCGCCTTCAGAGCTTTACTCTGTAGGCATGGCCGTGACGGACTCTTGAGCCACTTCTGCCTCCAACTTCGCCCTGTCAGCTTTGCTGATGTACTTGGGTTTATTGCTTTTAGGCGCGAGTTTGGCATTGGCCTTCTTGGCGTGGGCTTCGAGTAGTTGCTTGATCTTTTTGCGGCGATTCATGGGTGTATGTCTGCGTTGTCCTATGTCGATGATATCCACGCGGAGGCCGTAGGATGGGTAGAGCAAGGCTACTTGCCGTCGGGGTGTGCTGTTTTGCTGCTACTGGCTGACGCACCTGACGGAACCACTACTCCGCTGCACAAAACGAAGCTGTTCTGCCTTCCATAATACTGGTAGCCAGCCATACACCCGGTCCACAGCCATGGAAACTGCTGAATTCCACCCCTCCCGACTCACTTGTGGTGGGCTTGCCGTCGGCGAAATTGACCCGGTTGTAGCTTTTGCAAACGGGCAGCATCAAAGGCAGCGGGACGATTGCCCACAGCACCGCGCCACACCATTGGTATTCGGACTCCAGCGTTAAAGCGCCATTTACCGGATGCTCGCTCTGGCTCCAGAAATGCTGGGTGCCACCGATGCGGTAGCCATCTGTTGCGGGTTTCGTTTGGCTTGTCGGGGTGTGGGTCTGGAGGCCGACGCAGCCACTGAGGCTGAGTAGCGCTACGAGAGCAGGGATGAAGTTCCTGAAATGGGGTCGGTGCATTTTTGATCGGCTAAGCATGGTCTGTTCCAGAGTCCTTTCCTGAATAGTCTATTTCGTCCTCTCCTCCAAGCTGGAGAGGTAAGCAAAAGCCAAGAGCTTCGCGGCTGAAGCCGCTCCTACAGGGTGGGGGTTGGCAGTCAGCTCCAGAGAGCGCTGATCGGCGTATCCCCTGAGTAATGCGTCGCCACCTGAGCCTGCAGCAGTTCGCCACAGGCCAGGGCGTCGGTCAGGGCGTGGTGTGCAGAATACAGCGGTAGGCCGTAGCGCAGGCGGCTATCGGCCAGGCGGATGGAGATGGGCTCGCGGCCGCGCAGGCGATCCCACCAGCTCACCCTGCGTTTGGGGTGCAGGCGGGCCTCCAGTTCCATGGTGTCGATGATGGGGAAGATCAGCCCTTCGCCCAGGTGCTGACGCACGGCCTGGTCGAGGAAGCTGCGTTCGATATTGCGGTAGTGCACGACCACCACCTTGCCGGCCAGGGCTTCCAGCAACTCTTCGAGCACGCTGGCCAGGCGTGGGGCGTGGCGGATGTCGCTGTGGGTGATGTGGTGGAAGGTGACCGATTCGGCGCTCAGCTCGCCGGTGGGTTTGACCACCCAGTAGCGCGACTCGGCGCAGCGGATACGTTGCAGGCTCAGCGGCACCAGGCCGAGGCTGACGATGGCGTGCTCACGCGGGTCGAGGCCGGTGGTTTCCACGTCCAGTGCCACTAGCGGCACTTCCGCCAAGGGTGTATCGGCTGCCACGCAGCCGGCGCTGTAGTAGGCGCGCAGGCGTGGGTCGCGGCTGCTTTCGGCGAGGCTGGCGAACAATTGCGGCCAGTCCTGGGCGGCGCGCTCGCTCATCGCGGGCGGCTCGCAGGTTGCGCCGGGTAGCGAAAACGCAGGAATTTCTGCGCGTTGCTGATCACCTGGAAGGCTTCCTTGAGGTGCTGGCGTTCGCTGGCGCTGAACTGTTCCGGCTCGATGTAGTTGCTCGGCGCATTGCCGGCCTCGACCTCACGCGCCTGGTGGCGCACACGCACCAGGCTGAGGAACTCGAAGGCGTAGCGCAGGTGCTCCAGCGCCTCCTTGGGCAGCAGCTTGGTGGCGGCGATGGCGTCGAGACGATCCAGCGAGTTCTGCGCCTTGGAGCCACAGGCCAGCGCGTGCACGCGGATCAGGTCGGTGAGCGGCGCGGTACCGCGGCCCTTGAGGTTGATGATGTTGCGGTGGCGGCCGTCGGTTTCCATCACGAAGGTGCGGAAGAAGCCCAGCGGCGGCGTGCGGTTGAGTGCATTGCGCGCCAGAGCGGCAAGGAAGGCGGGGCTGGTGCTGGCCTTCTGCGCCAGCAGATCCTTGAGGTTTTCCACCAGCTCGGTTTCGCCGTAGAGGCCGTCGAGGTCGAAGAAGATGCTGGCATTGAGCAGGGTTTGCGGATTGGGCCGCTCGATCCACTCGCTGAAATACTGTCGCCATACCTTCAGCGGCTGCCGCCACTTGGGGTTGCTGGCCATGATGCCGCCCTTGCAGTAGCTGTAGCCACAGGCGGCCAGGCCGTCGCTGACGAACTGCGCCAGTTCGGCGAAGTAGGCGTCGTGCTCGTCGGGGTCGAAGCTATCGTCGAGCACCAGGGCGTTGTCCTGATCGGTAAGCAGCAGTTGTTCGTCGCGGGCCATGGAGCCGGCGGCCATGAAACAGTAGGGCACTGGCGGTGGGCCGAGTTTCTGTTCGGCCAGTTCCAGCAGGCGCTGGCTGAAGGCGCGGCCGATACCGCTCATGGCGCTGCCGACCATGTGCGCGCTGGCGTCGTCGGCGACCATGCGCACGAAGGTGGCGCGCAAGTCCGGCAGCAGGCTCTTGAGGCCGTCCACCGAGGTCTTGTTGAAGATGCCGTTGACCAGATAGAGGCTGCTGCGCGACTCGTAGCGGATGATATCGGCCAGCGCCACCACGCCCACCGGTCGCCGGCGATGGAGGATCGGCAGGTGGTGGATGTTGTTGCGTAGCATGCACAGCATGGCCTCGAACACCGAGTCATCGGCCTGCAGGGTGATGGGGTTGGGCGTCATGATCTGGCTGACCGGGGTGTCGCTGGGCAGGCCGGCGGCGACCACGCGGGTGCGCAGGTCGCGGTCGGTGAGGATGCCGGCCATCACCTGGCTCTGCTGCTCGGCCACCTGCACCTGATTCGGGTCGGGCCACTGCGTGCCGGGGTCGACGACGATCACCGAGGACACGCTGTGCTCGGTCATCACCTGCGCCACCTGCTGGATCGGCGTATCCAGCGGCACGCTGACCGGTCTGCGCGAGATCAGCTTGCGCACCTTGATCTTCATCAGCTCGCTGGCCTTGCCGTGGCTGTCTTCCAGGGCGGATTTGAGTCGCGACTGGCCTTCGGCCTCGACGAAGTCGGCAAAGCTGTCGAACTGTTCGCAGAGCTGATGGAACAGGGCACCGGGGATGAAGTAGATCAGGCAATCTTCCAGGGCGGTGGCGCCCAGGCGCACCTTGTTGCCGCGCAGCAGGCCAGCCTGGCCGAAGATGTCGCCTTCGGTGAGGCGGTTGTGCAGCTCGCCATTGCGCCGGTGCACTTCCACCGCGCCGCTGCGCACGTAGTGCAGTTCGTGGATCGGCGCACCGACGGCGAGGATTTCGCTGCCGGCCTTGAAGTAGCCCACTTGCACCTGGCGGGCGATCTCGTCGAGAGTCTGCTCCGGCAGATTGTCGAAGGGGGCGAAGCGATTCAGGTGGTCGCGGATCTCGATCAACTCGATCTGCATGCGGGCCTCGCTGACTGGCTGGCACTACAGGATACGGGCTGCCAGGATGTCAGTGCAAAGCGGCTGGCCGTCGCCAATTCAAGGAGAGGTTATGCAGGGTTTGGGGCTTTGGTGGGTGGTGGGTGTGCTGCTGGTGCTCGGCGGCGCAACGGTTTTCTACTACAACCGGCTGGTATTCAACCGCCACCGCGTGGCCGAGGCCGCCAGCGGCATCGACGTGCAGCTCAAACGCCGCTCCAGCTTGATTCCCGCGTTGGTGGAATGCGTGCGGCAGTACATGGGCTACGAGCAGAACACGCTTGAGGCGCTGGTGCAGGAGCGCATGCGCGCGGTGCAACTGGCCGATTCGCCGCTGGGCCAGCGCGCGCCGGTGGAGGCGCAGTTGAGCAGCCAGCTGCGGCAACTGTTCGCGTTGGTCGAGGCCTATCCGGATCTGAAGGCCGACAGCCAGTTTCGCGAGTTGCAGAGCAACATCAGCGAGGTCGAGAACCATATCCAGATGGCCCGGCGTTACTACAACGGCGCGGTGCGCGAGCTGAACGTGTTGGTGGAGTCGGTGCCGAGCAACCTGGTAGCGCGTCTGTTCACCTTTGCCCAGGCCGAGTACTTCACGCTGGATGATCCGCGTGACGGCCAATCACCGAAAATGGAGTTCTGAGCATGCAGGGATGGTTGCGTGGCCTGTTGTTGATCTGCTGTCTGCTGCCCGGCCTGGCGCTGGCGCAGGAGGCCATCGAAGATTTTTCCGTCAGCCTGCAGGTCGAAGCTGACGGCAACCTGCTGGTGACCGAGCGCATCACCGTGCGTGCCGAAGGCAACAATATTCGTCGCGGCATCTACCGCGATCTGCCGGTTAGCTACGCGCTGCCGATGGGGCTGGAGCAGAGCAGCCCGATCACCCTGTTGGGCGTGACCCGCGATGGTCGTGAAGAGGCCGTGCACAGCGAGCGTAACGGCGCCTGGGTGCGCTTCTACCTGGGCTCGGCGGACACGCTGCTCGATCCTGGTCGCTATCGCTACGAGCTGCGCTATCGGGTCGGGCGCGCGCTGCTGCATCACACCGACACCGACGAGCTGTACTGGAACGTCACCGGCAACGGCTGGGTTTTTCCGATCCGCCAGGCGTCGGTCGACGTGCGTCTGCCGTCGGGCGCGCACATCGGCCAGCTGGCCGCTTATACCGGCGCTCAGGGCGATCAGGGGCAGGACTTCCAAGTAGTCGAGCGCGGCGATGATTACCTGCGTCTGGCCACCACTGCGGAGCTGCCTGCCCACCATGGCCTGACGATAGCCGTGGATTGGCAGGCCGGGCTGGTGCCGCGGCCAAGCGCCACGGACAACGCCACGCGTGCGCTGCTGGACAACCTGGGCGTGGGCATCGGCGCGCTGCTGCTGATCGGCCTGCTGCTGTTCTATCTGAGTGCCTGGAATCGCGTTGGCCGCGATCCACAAAAGGGCGTGATCATCCCGCTGTTCGAGGGCCCGCAGGGCATGAGCGCGGTGCAGGCCGGCTACCTCTGGCATCGCGGGCTGCGTGGAGGCTTTCCGGCGGCGCGGGCATTCGGTGTATGGCTGACCGACATGGCCATCCACAAGCATCTGCAGATCGCGGACAGGCCGCGCAGCGGGTTCATCCTGTCACGCGCTGGCGCAGCTCAAGGCGAGCTGAGTGTGCCGGATCGCGAGTTGAGCGACCGCCTGTTCAAGGCTGGCAAGGACGGCGATTCGATCGCCATCGGCAAGAAATACGAGCCACGCCTGGCCGATGCGCTGAGCCGCCTGGAGAGCCAGTTGCAGCAGCAGGGCAAGGCCTGGTTCAGCAATAACCGCGGCATCTGGAGTTTTGGCTTGCTTTGGGCGGTGCTCGCCTGTGTGGTGATGCTGGCGATGAGTGCCCATGGTGACGACTTGGCCACCGGGTTGGCCGGCCTGGTGTTCAGCCTGGGGTTCGGTGTGCCTTCGCTGCTGTTCATCAATACGGCGCGGCGCCAAGCCAGCTTTGGCAAGAAGATCAGCCTGGGGCTGGTGGCGCTGATGTTCGTCTGGCCGGTGCCGGTGGGGCTGTTGATGATTGCCGAGGCCGCGTCCCTGCCGGCCTTGCTGTTGATTGTGCTGTATGTCGCGCTGGTGGTGGTTTTCTACTACCTGATGCCGGCGCCGACCCTGGAAGGGCGACGTTTGCTCGATGCGCTGGAAGGCTATCGCAACTACCTGCAACTGGCGGAACAGGACGCCCTGGCGCTGGCGGCCGACGCCCCGGCGATGAGCATCGCCCTGTACGAACGCCATCTGCCCTTCGCCATGGCGCTCGGCGTGGAAGACAAATGGAGTGCGCGTTTCAGTGAAGCCCTGGCCAGCGGCCTGATCGACCCGACGCAGTGTGACTATCAACCGACCTGGTACCACAGCCGCAGCAGCTACAGCTCGCCACAGGCGCTGAGCGGTGCGCTGGCCGCTGGCCTCAGTAGCGTCGCCGCATTGGCATCGACGCCGCCGTCGAGCAGTTCTTCGAGCGGGGGCGGATCATCCGGTGGGGGCTCCTCCGGCGGTGGTGGAGGCGGCGGTGGCGGCGGTGGTTGGTAGACGGCAGAGCCCGAGTGCCAATCGCGCCGTTGCGCGTCATTCGCTTTTCCTGTTGAGCCGACTGGGGTAGGGTGCCGCCTCCATTCGCCCGAGAGAGGGCAGCACAGGCGTACGAGCGCAGGTATGCGCGTCAAGGAGAGTGTCGTGTCAGGAAGACTGCAAGTCCTGCTATTGCTGTGTTGTTTCTGCGCCTTCGGCGTGCAGGCTGAAGAAGCCATTCAGGCCTATGACGTGCGCGTGCAAGTCGAGCCCAATGGCGAGGTTCTGGTGACCGAGCGGATCGCGGTCATTGCCGAGGGCAGGGCGATCGTCCGCGGTATCTTCCGTGACATCCCTACGCGCTATAGCCTGGGCAAGGGCCTGTTGCGCAATACGCCGCTGACGCTGATTTCGGCCACGCGTGACGGTCATCCGGAAAACGTCGCGCAGCAGGCGCTGGATCACGGCATTCGCCTGCGCCTGGGCAGCGCCGATACCCTGCTCGAGCCAGGGCCTTATGTTTACGAACTGACCTACCGCATGAATGCGCAGCTGTTGCATCACGCCAGCGTCGACGAGCTTTACTGGAATGTCACCGGCAATGACTGGCTCTTGCCGATCCGCGCTGCCAGCGTCGAGGTGGTGTTGCCGGAAGGCGCGCAGATTCAGGCGGCGCATGGTTATACCGGCTACAAGGGCTCGCGCGACGGTGATTACGAGGTGATCGAGCAGGAGGGCAATCGCCTGCGCCTGGTGACCAATCGCGAGCTGCGGGTGCAGGAAGGCTTTACCGTCGCCGTCGCCTGGCAGGCAGGCTTGGTGGCCAGGCCCGGCTGGTGGGCGCAACTGCGCGATTTGTATTTGGATAACAGCCGGCCGATCCTGTTCATGGCGGCATTCGCGGGGCTGGTGCTCTTCTACGTCAGGCTCTGGTGGACGCTAGGCCGTGGCCCTGCCAAGGGCTTGATCATTCCTCTGTTCGAGCTGGGCAAGGGCGTCAGCCCGATCATGGCGGGCTACGTCTGGCGGCGCGGCGTGGGCATGGACAAACAGGGCGTGCGTGCGCTGAGCATCATGTTCACGGATCTGGCCATCCGCGGCCTGTTGCGCCTGGAGCGTGACAGCAAGGGCCTGCTTCTGAGGCGTGGCGACGTTTCGCAGGATGAGTTGCGCGAAGAGGAACGGCGGGTACTGGATGCGCTGTTCGTCCGCGGGGAGGATTCGCTGCTCCTGCAGAACCGTTACGAGTCTCGTATGGGTAAGGCACTGGCAAGTTTGCGCCAGGCTTTTGAACGATTCGAGCAGGCCAACTTCAACACGCACACCGGCCAGTGGCGGGTGGGGGCGTTCTTCGCGTCGATCGCCGGCGCTGTCCTTTTTTTCAGTGGCCTGGATGGATACGAGGGATCCAAGACCGATGCGTTGTTGACCATGCTGATTGCCACGGCGATGGGCATTGGCGTGTTCTTTTCGTTGACGAGCGGGTCGGTCGCGATCGGCCTGTTCCTGAGCATCTTCGCTCTGGTCATGCTGGTGATTGTCGGCGGGCAGGTGGGTGGTGGTGTCGTCCTCGGTTGCGTGCTGCTGACGCTGGTCGTGCTGATCGCGCGCAAGACGCTGCGAGCGCCGAGCAATGCCGGTCGGCGTTTGCTCGATGAGCTGGAGGGCTATCGCAATTATCTGTCCCTGGCTGAGAGCGAGACGCTGGCGACCGCTGGCAACGCACCGGTCATGAGCATCGCGCTCTATGAGCGGCATCTGCCTTACGCCATGGCGCTGGGGGTCGAACAGCAGTGGACGAATCGCTTCACCAGCGAGCTGCAGAAGGGCACCTTGGCACCGGTGGATGTCGATTATCAGCCACAGGGTTTCACCAGCCTGATGACTTCGGGAGAGGTTCGGAGCCTTGCCTGGAGCCTGGATCGGGTATTGATGAGTGCCTCCGTGCCACCGGAGGCGCCTAAATCCTCCGATGACTTTCCCCGCTCTAGCGGTGGTTCTGGGTCGTCTGCTTCTCGCGGTGGCGGCTCCTCTGGCGGCGGTGCTGGAGGCGGTGGCGGCGGGGGTTGGTAAGAGCCTGTTCAAAGTCTGCTGCGCGTCGGCCATGCAGCGTTGAAATCAAGCTGGAACGCCAGCCCGGTCAGAATGCTCATTTACAGCTCGTAAAGTCGAACGCGACTCCGAGCGTTCTTC